>Ga0181529_10000160_pt1 | contig 94918 bp, 90 predicted proteins | sample PEATcosm2014_Bin_36_FD_119763 | JGI IMG/M metagenome (GOLD analysis project Ga0181529, IMG submission 119763) | Peatland microbial communities from MTU Mesocosm Facility, Houghton, MI, USA - PEATcosm2014_Bin10_30_metaG | ecosystem: Environmental > Terrestrial > Soil > Wetlands > Peat | place...
CCGGTGCGTCCCCAAAACCACCGCGATTGCCGGCAGCAAAAATGCGGTATGTTGCGCCACCTCGCTCCAGCCAAGAATCGCCGCCGTGAAGGCTATGTAATAGCACGCTACCGGCGGATTTTCCGTGGCGAGCCACATGGGTGAAACCGTGCCGAACCAATTTACGTTGAAACCGAACGGATTGAGCGGGTGCGCCTGGATATTTTTTGCGACCCAGATGAAGAGCGGGTCGTCAATGTTGAACGGCTTGGCCAGGAACGGCGCGAGCACGGCCAGCGTGACCAATGTCAGCGTCCAGTTAGGATGCGATGTAATCCAGCGCCTTATTTTGTCCAGCATTTCCACGCTTTGTAACGAAGTCCAGTCGCGGAGAAAACATTTTTCGCTCGCAAATTTTTTTACGGCGGAGAAACTTCCGCGATGCTTGAGCAAATCATCATCCTTGATTTCGGGTCGCAATACACGCAGGTCATCGCGCGGCGCATTCGCGAGTGCAATGTCTATTCGCAAATCCTGCGCTTCGACACGCCAGCCGCAGAAATCGCCCGGCTCAAGCCGAGCGGCATTATTTTATCCGGCGGGCCATCGAGCGTGTATGCGCCGGACGCGCCGCTGCCGGATAAAAACATCTTCTCGCTCGGCGTGCCAATTCTCGGCATCTGCTTTGGTGTGCAGTTGTTCGCGCAATTTCTCGGCGGCAAGGTCGAGAAAGGCCAGAAACGCGAATACGGCAAGGGCACGCTCACGGTGAAGGACGCTTCCTGCGCGCTGTTCGCCAAGCTGCCGAAGTCGCTGCAAGTCTGGAATTCGCACGGCGACAAGCTCACGAAAATCCCCAACGGCTTCAAGCCCGTCGCCGTCACGGAAAATTCCGAATACGCCGCCATCGAGAACCGCGCGCGGAAATTTTTCGGCCTGCAGTTCCATCCTGAAGTCGTCCACACGCCACGCGGCAGCGAAATCATTTCCAACTTTGTCCACCAGGTCTGCGACTGCGGCAAAGGCTGGACGATGCGCAGCTACGTTGAGCAGGCCGTCGAGGAAATTCGTGCGCAGGTCGGCAAGGAGAAAGTCATTCTCGGCCTGAGCGGCGGCGTGGATTCCAGCGTTGCGGCGGCGCTGCTGCACAAGGCCATCGGCGACCAGCTCACCTGCATTTTCGTCAACAACGGCCTGCTGCGCGCGCGTGAGGCGGAAGTCGTGCAGGAAGTTTTCGGCCGCCATTTCAAAATCAAGCTGCAATACGAGAACGCGACGAAACTGTTTCTGACGCGGCTCAAGGGCGTGACCGATCCCGAACGCAAACGCAAGATCATCGGCAAAACTTTTGTCGAAGTGTTCCACGATGCCATGAAGCGCGTCGGCCAGGCGAAGTTCCTCGCGCAGGGCACGCTGTATCCCGACGTGATCGAGTCCGTGCCGATTGCCGGCAATCCCGCCGCGATGATCAAGAGCCATCACAACGTCGGCGGGCTGCCCAAGAACATGAAATTCAAACTGGTCGAACCGCTGAAATGTTTGTTCAAAGACGAAGTGCGCCTGCTCGGACTCGAACTGGGTCTGCCGAAAGAAATCGTTTATCGCCAGCCGTTCCCCGGTCCGGGCCTTGCGGTGCGGATTCTTGGTGAAGTCTCGCCGTCGCGCTGCGAAATTTTGCGCAATGCCGACGCAATCGTCGTCGAAGAAATGAAGGCGAGTGGGCTGTATTACAAAATTTGGCAGAGCTTCGCGGTGCTGCTGCCCGTGCGCAGCGTGGGCGTGATGGGTGACGAACGGACTTACGATTACACCATCGCCATCCGCGCCGTGGAATCGCAGGACGGCATGACGGCAGACTGGGTGAAGCTGCCCTACGACCTGCTGGAGAAGCTGGCCAGCCGCATCATCAACGAGGTGAAAGGCGTGAACCGCTGCGTCCTCGACATCACCAGCAAGCCGCCGGGGACGATTGAGTGGGAGTAACTATTTCCGTTTTCCCACCCGGTGATAAGCAGCCAGCGCAACAACACCCGCGCCAAGCAAACTAAACATTTCCGGTTCCGGAGCTGGCTCCAAATTGAAGAATGCCGATTGCCCAACATTTAACATTGGTGCACCGTTGTCCCAAGAGCCGTTCTCATAAGTGGAGATGGTCGAAGTCTGTGACGGGCCATCCAAGGTGGTTACAGATTCGCCATTTTGCGGATTGCGGCCAACGACATCATAAAATGTTGCCCCCTCAATAGGCACATAACACGACAGCAGAAGCGTGCCATAGCTGGAGATCAGCGGAGGATTGAATGGACCGTCTGGATCTGCAAATTCCGGCCAGACAGCTCCGGTGATGGTGCTCGTGAACTGCGAAGGCGAGTGCAGCAGTCCGCCTTCTCCATAATTCAAATCGTAATCGATGCTCCAGCCGCTGCTCGTGTCATAAATGGAAGATGGCAGATATTGAAGCAATGCAGGATCCCATTCTGTAAAAGTTGTCTCTTCAGGAACATTGCCCTTGAAAATGGAGTTCAACGAATTGACAGAATTGTCGAGCTGGTTTGCGACAAGGTTGTTACCGGAATACAGCGCCAGAGTGTAATATCCAACAATGCCCGAATAAACCTGGGCTTGAACTGATACGGCGAATCCAGCCCAGCAAAGCAGGCCAAAAAAAATCCCGGCTTGGAACTTTCTTATTTTCATTTAACCGAAGAATGATGCCTGTTTGAATACTGGTCAAATGATTTACATCGGCTTGCGGATCACTGCTTGTCCATGTCTTGTTTGTTCACGGCTTCGACCTCGCTGCCGCAGTCGTTGGTTGATTGATAATCATTATCAATGGGCGTCCCATATTAGTTATTTGGAAAACCATAAATCCGATCTAATCGAGTTTGCCAAAACTCTTAAATAATTAAGTCGCAAAAACGCATGGCCTTTTTCGCTGCTTTCTTTGCTTTGACTTTGGCACGACACGCCGCGCAGTAGTTATACGGCTTGCCAGTTAGCGGCCTGATGTCGCATGGCTTGTTGCATTGGCGGCAATTCCCAGCAGCCTTCACGCGAGTCATCCAGCGGCGGATGCGGGCGTTTTCCATTTTCCGCCGCCGCCATCTTCTGATCTCGACTTTATGCTTTTCGCGAGCGGCTAAAATTTCGGCAAGGCTCGGCTGTGGCGGACGCGGCTTAACCAACCAATCGCGCTCTGCGTAGTTCTTCCCTCAATTCACCGGCTGGCGATACATAAGACGTTTGCCCGCAAACAGCGGCGGCATAGTTGCCATTCTCGCGCCGTCTGTCAGCTTGTTTGTTCCCCAGCGGAAAGCAAATTCATTCGCGTATTTCGGCAAGTGTTCGCGGCAGACGTGATGCCAACTGCCATAGACACCTTTTTTCAAAAGTGAAAAGAACGACTCCGCGCTGTTGGTTGTGGAAATTGTGCCGTCGGGATTGCGGCGATGATAAACATCGCGGGAATGGTTCACGGCGTCATGGCGCGCGAATGATTTCAGCGGTTTTTTATAGCCCGGATGCTCGTCAGTATTCACCGTAGCGGATTTGTCCACGCAATCAAAAAGACATTCGGCGAGATTTCTCTGTGACACGCTGGCAATGACGCGCGTTTTTGCCCTGCCACCACGTTCAAGCAAAACCACAACTGGAATTTTGCGAAGAAAAGTCGTTCTCATATCGCCTTTTCCGCCGACGAATGTTTCATCAGCCTCGACAACGCCTTTTAATTTCACGCCATCATCGCCAAACGCAAACCGGATGCGATGGCACATAAACCAAGCGGCTTTGTAAGTGATTTTGAGCATCCGGTGAACTTGATGAGCGGACATTCCCTTTTTGCTGGATGAAATCAGGAACATCGCCATAAGCCATTTTGAAATCGGCAAATGCGAATCTTCCATCACCGTCCCCACTGTGGCCGTGAATGTCTTGCGACAAGCGGAGCAGCAATAAAGACCGGCGCGCATTTTGTTCTTTGTGTCCGGCTTTGATTTCATGGTGTAAATCTCGTCATGTTTGCAATGCGTACAAATCGGTTTGCCGCCCGGCCAGCGCATTGATTCAAACAGTTTGCGGGCTTTCGTCTCGTCGCTGTATTCCTGCGCGAGCGTCAGCAAGTTCAATTCGTCCGCGTCAAACTCTGGTTTCGTTTTCATGTTGACTAATTGTTGCACTTATATTAGATTATGTCAATAGTAAATGTTGCACTTTTATTTATGAGCGAAACACCAAAAATAGGCAGGCCAAAGATGCCGAATAAAGAGAAGCGCGGCGGATACGTCACCCTGCGCGTTTCACCGGCGGAATATGCCGAGATTGAAAAGGCGGCAACCGAGGCCGACGAGATGCTGGGAACTTGGGCGAGAAAGAAGCTGCTGGCGGCGGCGAGACGTGCTTGATCTGACCTGTTTTTGACTCGGTGTGTTTAGTGTGAAGTCAAAAATCAAAGCCGTGAAATCTTTAAGGGCAATTGTCCGATATTCTTTCCGTCAAGATTCAAAAGAAACGAATAGTCTCCCGGCTTCGCAATCCACACCTTTTCCGCCCAGCCGAAGGCTTCACAATGCGAATTATTTGTTCGTGGGATGTTGAATTTTCTTACGTCTTTGATTTTGTTTTTAGTGACAACATCAACAACTATTCGCATAACCGCTGGTGACGGGAAAATAAGGGTTACTTCCCGGGAAGTAATAACTACTTTCCCCGAAGTAACGGCTGCTTTTCGCGAAGTAATGGTTGCTTTCGGGCGAGTAACATCTGCTTTTGATGGAGCCGGGCGGCTTGGCGGGCACCCGCTCGCCCTGCCTCCGGCCTTCGGTTTCACAAATTCCTTTCGCCGTTTCCCAAACGCCTCAAGCCGAGCAATTCGCGTCAAAACTTTTTCGTGTGGTTCGTGTCTTTCGCGGTTAATTTATTCCGAAATGAATCTGGTTCCCGCCGTCAACATCGAAGCCAAGCTGCTCGTCATCGGCTACGGCAACACTTTGCGCGGCGATGACGGCGTCGGGCCGCGCGTCGCCGAGGCGGTGGGCAAGCTGAACCTGCCCGGCGTGCGCACGCTCGTGTGCCAGCAGCTTTCGCCCGAGCACGCCGACCCGATTTCGCGCGTCCGCAAGGTTGTTTTCGTGGATGCCGCCGTGGATGCGCCAAACCAAGTTCAATTCCGCAAACTTGAACCCGGCGAGACCTCGCAGCTCATGGCGCACGCCGCCGACCCGCGCACGATGCTCGCGCTGGCCCGCGATGTTTTCGGCCATGCGCCGGAAGCCTGGTGGCTCACTATTCCCGCCGTGAACCTGGATTTTGGCGAAAAACTTTCGCCGGAGACCGAAGCCGGGTTTCACGAGGCGCTCCGCCGCATCCAATCGATGACGGAATGATCAGGCCGCGCCGACGACAATAAATGCGAAGCAGTCGCCAACTTCCGGTGAGCCGTTTTGCACGCGCGCATTTATCTTTTTTCCAATGAATTGAAACCATCCGGTTTCGCAACCCGATTGAATTATGCATGAAGTCCATCTGGTCCGCGCCATCATCGAAACGGTCGAAAAACAGGCCGTCGCGCAGAAGGCGAAATCCGTCAAGCGCGTAAAAATCCGCTGCAACGCCCTCACCAGCCACAGCGGCGACCATGTGCGGTTCAGTTTTGACATCGTGAAAAAAGACCGGCCGCTGGTGAAGGACGCCGCGCTTGAACTCAACGAGGTCGAACCCCTGCTCCGCTGCAAAAAATGCAACCAACAATTCCACGGCCATCATCTGCCCGACGTGTGCCCCCAGTGCGGCTCGGTCGAGGTCATCGCGGTCAACCCGACCGACATGGTGCTCGAGAGCTTCGAAATCGAGCGCTGACCGAAAACGGACGCGGCCATGATGCGCGGCTGAAGCTCGCCGTTCGCGGCGCGGTTCAAGGCGTCGGTTTCCGTCCGTTTGTCTTCCGGCTCGCGTCGGAACTGAAATTGCGCGGCTGGGTCGGCAATTCTCCGCAGGGCGTCTTCATCGAAGCCGAGGGCGCGCGCGCGCAACTGGAAAAATTTCTTCTGCGGCTCGATTCCGAAAAGCCGCCGCGCAGCTTCATCCAAAGCCTTGAATCGTCGTGGCTCGACCCCGTCGGACATGAAAATTTTGAAATCCGCAAGAGCGAAACCGGCGGGCTGGCCACCGCTCTGGCTTTGCCGGACATCGCCACCTGCCACGATTGCCTCCGCGAAATTTTTGACCCGAAAAACCGCCGGTTTCATTACCCTTTCACAAACTGCACGAATTGCGGCCCGCGATTCAGCATCATCGAATCGCTGCCTTACGACCGCGCGAATACCTCGATGAAAAATTTCGCGATGTGTCCGCAATGCAAGGCCGAATATGAGAACCCTCGCGACCGGCGTTTTCATGCGCAGCCAAACGCCTGTCCAATTTGCGGCCCGCGGCTGGAACTTTGGAGCAGGACTGGTGAGGCAATTTTCGGCGGCAACGAAGCGTTGCTCGCCGCCGCCAATGCAATTCGTCGCGGGAAAATTGTCGCGGTCAAGGGCATCGGCGGATTTCATTTGATGGCGGACGCGCGCAACGAAAAAGCCGTCCAGCTTTTGCGCGAGCGCAAGCACCGCGAGGAAAAGCCGTTCGCGCTGATGTTTCCAGCGCTTGAAAGCGTGAAGGCCGTTTGCGAAATTTCGCCGCTCGAAGAACGCCTGCTCCGTTCGCCGGAAGCGCCGGTTGTCTTGCTGGATAAAATCTCAAATCTCAAATCTCAAATCGTAAATTCCGTGGCTCCCGGCAATCCCAATCTCGGCGTCATGCTGCCGTCGAATCCGCTGCATCATCTGCTGATGGCAGAATTGAATTTTCCAATTATCGCCACCAGCGGCAATTTGAGCGACGAGCCGATTTGCACCGATGAGACCGAGGCGCTGGAACAGCTCGGCGGCATCGCGGATTTGTTTCTGGTCCACAACCGTCCGGTCGTCCGGCACATGGACGATTCAATCGTCCGCGTGATGCTGGATCGTGAAATGATCTTGCGCCGCGCGCGCGGCTACGCGCCGCTGCCGATATCAGTGCGGAATGCGGAGTGCGGAGTGCGGAATGAAAAGAATCACTGCGCGGAATCCAATTCCGCACTCCGAACTACGAATTCCGCCGTCATTTTGGCCGTCGGCGCGCATCTGAAAAATTCAATCGCGCTGGCCGTCGGTGAAAATGTTTTCATCAGCCAGCACGTCGGCGATCTGGAAACCGAGCCGGCAAACAATGCTTTTCGCCACGTCATCGCCGATTTTGAAAAGCTTTACGAAGCCAAACCTGAAATTGCCGCCGCCGACTTGCACCCGGATTATCTCTCGACGAAATTCGCCGACGAATTGACAAATGTGCGGCGCGTCGGCGTCCAGCATCACGTCGCGCACGTTTTGTCGTGCTTGGCGGAAAATGAAATCGCCCCGCCCGCGCTCGGCATTTCGTGGGATGGCACAGGCTTCGGTTTGGACGGAACGATCTGGGGCGGCGAATTTTTTCTTGTGACAAAAAACGCCTGCGAACGCGTGGCGCATTTGCGACCGTTTCGCCTGCCCGGCGGTGACAAGGCCGTGAAAGAACCGCGCCGCGCCGCCATCGGTCTGCTTTACGAAGCCTTCGGCGACGCGGCATTTGAAATGAAACATCTGCCGCCGTTCCAGGAAATGTCGCCCATCGCATTGAGCGCGCTGAAAGGAATGTTGCAAAGAAAGCTGAATTCCCCGGCCACATCCAGCGTTGGGCGGCTGTTCGACGCCGTCGCGTCGCTGGCCGGCCTTCGGCAAACCATGCGCTTTGAAGGACAGGCCGCGATGGATCTGGAATTTGCGCTGGACGGCATTGAAACTGAAGAATCTTACAACTTGTCACACGCCACTTGTCACTCGTCACTCGTTCTGGACTGGCAGCCGATGATTGAAGCGATCCTGGCCGACGTAAAAAACGGCGTTTCCGCCGGCAAAATTTCGGCGAAGTTTCATAACGCCCTCGCCGGGGCGGTCGTCCTGGTCGCAAAAAATTTCGGGCTGAACCGCGTGGCGCTTTCCGGTGGCTGCTTTCAAAACCGCTATTTGACGGAGCGGGTCGTCCGGCTTTTGCGCGGTGAAAATTTCCGGCCGTATTGGCATCAGCGAGTGCCGACGAACGACGGCGGCATCGCGCTGGGCCAGATTGTGGCGGCGTTGCGCGCACAATCCGAAATCGAAAATCGTAAATCATAAATCAAAAATGTGCCTTGCAATTCCAGGAAAAATCGTGAGCGTCAGCGGTGAAGACCCGCTGGAACGCATGGGAAAAATTGATTTCGGCGGCGTTCTGAAGGAAGCCAGCCTTGCTTATGTGCCGGAAACAGCCATCGGCGACTACGTCATCGTCCATGTCGGGTTCGCGTTGAGCAAAGTGGACGAGGCGGAGGCGCAAAAAGTTTTTGAATACCTGAAACGCATGGGTGAACTCGGCGAACTGGAGGAGCGCAGGACATGAAATTTCTCGACGAATACCGCGACGGTGAACTCGCACAGCAATTCGCGCAGGAAATCCACCGCGTCACGACAAAGCCGTGGAACATCATGGAAATCTGCGGCGGCCAGACGCATGCGATTGTGAAATTTGGCATTGACGAACTGCTGCCGGAAAAAATCACCCTCATCCACGGACCGGGCTGCCCGGTTTGCGTGACGCCGCTGGAGATGATTGACAAGGCGCTCGAAATCGCCGCGCGGCCGGAGGTGATTTTCACCTCGTTCGGCGACATGCTGCGCGTGCCAGGCAGCACGACGGATTTGCTTTCCATCAAGGCCGGCGGCGGCGACGTGCGAATTATCTATTCGCCGCTCGACGCGGTAAAGCTCGCGGAACAAAATCCGGCCCGGGAAATTGTTTTCTTCGGCGTCGGTTTTGAAACCACCGCGCCCGCGACGGCGCTGGCGATTTTTCAAGCGGCGCAAAAACGGTTGAAAAATTTCTCGATGCTGATTTCGCATGTGCTCGTGCCGCCGGCGATGGAGGCGCTGCTGTCGTCGCCGAATTGCCGGGTGCAGGGCTTTCTCGCCGCCGGCCACGTTTGCGCGGTGATGGGATACGAGGAATATTTTTTCGTCGCGGAAAAATATCGCGTGCCGATTGTCGTCACCGGCTTCGAACCGCTGGACATTTTGCAGGGCGTGTTGATGACGGTGCTTCAGCTCGAATCGGGCCGCGCCGAAGTGGAGAATCAATACAGCCGCGCGGTGCGGCGCGAGGGAAACCAGCCGGCGCAGGATTTGATCAAGAAAGTTTTTCAAGTCGTGCCGCGCAAATGGCGCGGCGTCGGCGAAATTCCAAAAAGCGGCCTGGGCTTGGGCGAGGAATTCGCCGCTTTCGACGCGGAGAAAAAGTTCGGCGTGGCGGATCATCACGTCGAGGAATCCGCCGATTGCCGAAGCGGACTGGTTTTGCAAGGCCAGATCAAACCGCATGAATGCCCGGCGTTCGGCACGAAATGCACGCCGGAACATCCGCTGGGCGCGACGATGGTTTCCAGCGAGGGCGCGTGCGCGGCTTATTACCGTTATCGCCGGCACGACCGTCAACTTGCGGAGGCAAGATGAAAACAATTGAGTTCAATCCGGTTTGTCCGCTGCCAATTTCTCAATACCCGCAGGTCCTGATGGCGCACGGCGGCGGCGGAAGGCTGATGCACCAGCTTATCGGCAAAATGTTTCTGGCTGCGTTCAGCAATCCGCTGCTGGACACGCAGCACGACGCGGCGGTCGCCAAATTGACCGGGGAAAAAATCGCGTTCACGACGGATTCCTACGTCGTGCGCCCGCTGTTTTTTCCCGGCGGCGACATCGGCTCAATGGCGGTCCATGGCACGGTCAATGACCTGGCGATGGCGGGAGCACGGCCAGTTTATTTGAGCAGCGCATTTATCATCGAGGAGGGCCTGCCGATGGAAACTCTTTGGAAGATTGTCTGCTCGATGCGCGACGCGGCGAAAAAATGCGGCGTGCAAATCATCACCGGCGACACGAAGGTCGTGGACAAGGGCAAAGGCGACGGCGTGTTCATCAACACGGCTGGCATAGGAATTATCGAGCACGATCAAAAAATCGCGCCTCAAAATGTTTGCGCGGGCGACGCGATTCTGGTGAGCGGCGATGTTGGCCGTCACGGCATGGCGATCATGGCCGTGCGCGAAGGACTGGAATTTGAGAGCAAAATCGAAAGTGATTCCGCGCCGGTCCACGAAATGGTTTTGAAATTGTTGAAGGCGGGAATAGAAATTCATTGCCTGCGCGATTTGACGCGCGGCGGTTTGACAAGCGCGCTGAATGAAATTGCCGAAGCCGCGAACCGGACCCTGCTCGTCGAGGAAAAACTGATTCCCGTGCGCGAAGATGTTCACGCCGCTTGTGAAATTCTGGGGCTTGATCCGTTTCAAGTCGCGTGCGAAGGCCGGTTCGCGGCGTTCGTCGCGGCGAAAGATTCGGAGCGCGCCTTGAAAATTTTACGCGCAGATCCGAGCGGCACCGGTGCCTGCGCGATTGGCAAGGTGACGGAGGAGCGTTCGTCGGATGTTTTCCTGAAAAGCGCGATCGGCGCGCGACGGATTCTGGACATGGCCAGCGGCGAGCAGTTGCCGAGAATTTGTTAAAAGGATTCAGTCTTTGCCCCAGCGCCAGCGCGGTTTCTCGCCCTTGAGAAAGCAGATGAAAATTAAAACCGTGACGAGAATTCCGACGCAGCCAAGAAATAATCCATTATGTTTTGGCAGCAGCAACACCGCGCAAGCGCCGATCAAAATAAAATACGCAACCAAGACCAGCCAGCCCTGCCAGCATCTGGGCGGACCCCAGCCCCAGCCGTATTTTTTGGCGGGAAACCAGATTTTCTTTTCGTCCGGTTTCAAATTTTGATCATCAGCGGCCCAGCGCCAGCAGGCGCGTGCGCTTGTAAATGTCCTCGGGCGTGCCTTCGGCGTCAATCGTGATGAGCAGCCCGCGTTTTTGATAAAATTCAATCAGCGGGCGCGTGCTATGCTCGTAGGCTTTCATTCGCACCTCGACGGCTTCGTGCCGGTCGTCTTCGCGCTGCACCAGCGCGCCGCCACATTGATCGCAAATGCCGTCGAATTGCGGACGTCTGGTTTCCACATGGAATACGGCCTTGCACTTGGAGCAGACGCGGCGGCCCGAAATGCGCGCGACGATTTTGTGAAGCGGCAGGTCGTAATTGAAGACGGCGTTCAAGGCGACGCCTTCGTGCTTCAGCAATTCATCGAGCGCCTCGGCCTGCGCCACGGTGCGCGGAAAACCGTCAAGCAAAAATCCGCCGGAACAGCCCAGGCAGCGCGGGCGTTCGCCGACAAGCCGCAGCACGATTTTGTCCGGCACCAGTTCGCCGCGCCTCATGTAGCCGAGCGCGCTTTGGATGGCGGGCGTCTGGTCTTTTTCATCAAAGCATTTTGCCGCGCGGAAAATGTCGCCGGTGGACAGGTGGCAGCAGGCCAGCCGTTCGGACAACAGTTCCGCCTGCGTGCCCTTGCCGACGCCGGGTGCGCCGAGCAACACCAAATGCCACGGCTTGCCCAGCGGCTTGCGCGGCGGCATGGTGCATTGCGCGTGGCCGCCCTTGAGCCACGCGGTCCGGTCCTGTTTGGGCATCAGGCCGACGCCGTCCGATTTTGGGAAAAAACGATTTTCATTCATAATGTCGTAGTGATTTGACCGCCGATGGCTTTCATGTATTGCGCGCGCTCAAACGCCGCCGGTTCCGCGCAATTTTCCTGGCTCATGCTTCCCTTGAGCTGCCTGACCGATTTGTAATCGTGCTCCTTCATCCAGATAACCATGTCGCGTTCAATCGCGGCGATCTTCGGGATGCCGTGGCGCAGCAGGGTCGAGCAGAGCATCGTCACGTCCGCGCCGGCCATGAGCATCTTGAGCACGTCCGAGGCGCGGTGAATGCCGCTCGTCGCGGCGAGGCTGGCGTTGATGCGACCGTGCAGCAGCGCGATCCAGCGCAACGGCAGGCGCATCGCCATGGGCGTGCTCAACAAAATGTCCGGCTTGACCTCGAGTGTTTCCAGGTCAATGTCCGGCTGGTAAAAGCGGTTGAACAACACAAGCCCGTTTGCGCCGGCCTGGTCGAGCCGCTTTGCCATGTTCGCAAAGCTGCTGAAAAACGGGCTTAATTTCACGGCCACGGGAATCGTCACCTCCGCCTTCACCGCCTTCAAAATGTCGAGATAGGTCAGCTCGACTTCCGTGCCGGTCAATTCCAGGTTCGTTGGAATGTAATAAATGTTCAGCTCCAGCGCGTCCGCGCCGGCCTGTTGAATCTGCTTGGCGTAGGATGTCCAGCCGCCGCTGGAAGAGGCGTTGAGGCTGGCGATGACGGGAATTTTCACGGCCTTCTTCGCGGCGGCGATGTGCTTAAGATATTCCTCCGGCCCGAGACGAAACTCGTCCGGCTCGGGAAAATAGCTGAGCGCCTCGGCAAAGCTGTCCGCGCCGTTTTCGAGATGACGGCTCAACTCCAGCCGGTCCTGGCGCAACTGTTCCTCAAAAAGCGAATGCAGCACGATGGCCGACGCGCCCGAATCCGCCATGCCTTTGATGTTGTCCACGTCCTCCGAAAGCGGTGACGCCGCAACGACCAGCGGCGTGCGCAGCTTCAAGCCGAGATAATTGGTGGTCAAATCCATATTGTTTTCGGTTAATTGTTTTGTTTATGCGTCCACGGCGGTCGGCGGTTTGGGCGAGGACACCGGCGCGTTTTCAACCTTCGTGTCGCGTGCGGCCATGAACTGGTAGAATTTCCAGCGCCGGTCGGCGTCCGCCTGCGCCTGCCCGAAAAATTTCTTCGCGTCGTCCGGCTTGCTCTTCGTCAGCATCTTGAACCGGTTTTCGGTCATCATGAAATCCTTCACCTTCGACTTTGCCGCGCTCGAATCAATTTGAAGCGGGTTCTCGCCGCGTTCCGCGCGGCGCGGGTCGTAGCGGTAGAGCAGCCACTGGCCGGACTCGACCGCGAGCTTCTGCTGCCGCGCGCCGACGCCCATGTCCACCGCGATGCCGTGCGCGATGCAATGGCTGTAGGCGATGATCAGCGACGGGCCGGGAAACGATTCCGCCTCGACAATCGCCTTCAGCGTGTGCTCGTCCTTCGCGCCCATCGCCACGCTGGCGACGTAAATGTTTCCGTAGCTCATCGCGATCAGGCCAAGGTCTTTTTTGCCAGCCGGTTTTCCGCCCGCCGCAAATTTAGCAATCGCGCCGCGCGGCGTGGATTTGCTCATCTGTCCGCCGGTGTTGGAATAAACTTCGGTGTCCATAACGAGCACATTGACCTTGCGCCCGCTGGCAAGAACGTGATCCAGCCCGCCGTAGCCGATGTCGTAAGCCCAGCCGTCGCCGCCGAGAATCCAGACGCTTTTCTTCACGAGCTGGTCGGCAAGCGGAACCAGAAGTTTCGCTTCCGGCGAATCCAGCTTTTGCAATTTCACTTTCAATGCCGCGACGCGTTCGCGCTGGTCGTAAATTCCGGCCTCGTCGCTTTGATCGGCAGTAAGAATGCCGATGGCCAGGTCATCGCCGACTTTCGCGGAAAGTTTCTTGAGCAGTTCCTCGGCGAATTCCTTCTGCTTGTCAATCGAGACGCGGAAGCCCAGGCCGAATTCCGCGTTGTCCTCGAACAGCGAATTGCACCATGTCGGGCCGCGACCGCATTTGTTCTTGGTGTAAGGCGTCGTCGGCAGGTTGCCGCCGTAAATCGAGGAGCAGCCCGTCGCATTGGCGATCACCGCGCGGTCGCCGAACAATTGCGTGAGCATTTTGATATACGGCGTCTCGCCGCAGCCGGCACACGCGCCGCTGAACTCAAACAACGGCTGCAAAATCTGCTGCTGCCGCAATGTCGTCGTCTTGATCTTGCGCCTGTCAAATTCCGGAAGCGTCAGGAAGTAATTCCAGTTGTCATGCTCCGCCGCGCGCAACGGTGCCTGCGGCCTCATGTTGATGGCTTTCAATTTCGCCTCGGTTTTATTTTTGGCCGGGCAAACGTCCACGCACAACGCGCACCCGGTGCAGTCTTCCGCCGCGACTTGCAGCGAGAATTTCAAGCCCTTGAACTCAGGCACGCGCGAGTCAATGACCTTGAAGGTCGCCGGCGCATTTTTCAATTCAGCCGCGTCATAAACTTTCGCGCGGATCGTCGCGTGCGGACAAATGGCGACGCATTTCAAACATTGGATGCATGTTTTTTCGTCCCAGACCGGGATGTCCAGCGCAAGATTGCGCTTCTCGAATTGCGACGTGCCGGTCGGAAACGAACCGTCGTTCGGAAACGCGCTCACCGGCAAATCGTCGCCAAAGCCGGCGGCAAGCTGGCCGAGGACGTCGCGCACGAATTCCGGCGCTTCCGGCGAGATCGGCGGCAGCAACGGGCCCGCGCCGTTCAATTTATTGTCCAAAACCGGCACTTCATGCAGATGAGCGAGCGTGTTGTCCACGGCCTGCAAATTCATTTTTACGACTTCGTCGCCCTTTTTGCCGTAGGTTTTCTTGATGGATTTTTTGATCGCCTCAATCGCCTCGTCCTTCGGCAGCACGCCGGACAGCGCGAAGAAGCAGACTTGCATGATGGTGTTGATGCGCCCGCCCATGCCGCTGTCACGTGCGACTTTGGTGGCGTCAATGACGAAGAATTTCGCTTTTTTGGCGAGCAAACTTTCCTGCACCGGTCTCGGAAGTTTCGACCAGACCTCGTCCTTCGAATGCGGCGTATTGAGCAGAAATGTTCCGCCCGGCACCAGCGCGCGCAGCATTTCGTAGCGGTCAAGAAATCCCGGCAGATGGCAGGCGATGAAATTCGCGCTGGAAACCAGATAGGTCGAGCGGATCGGTTGCGGGCCAAAACGCAGATGCGACACGGTCATCGAGCCGGATTTTTTTGAGTCATAAACAAAGTAGCCCTGCGCATAATTGTCCGTCTCCTCGCCGATGATCTTGATGGAATTTTTGTTCGCGCCCACCGTGCCGTCTGCGCCAAGCCCGTAGAACAATGCGCGCACCACATTTTTCCGCTCGGTGGAAAATTCAGGATCGTATTTCAGGCTTGTGTTAGAGACATCGTCGGTGATGCCGACGGTGAAATGGTTTTTCGGCACCACGGAAAGGTTGTCGAACACCGCCTTGACCATCGCCGGCGTGAATTCCTTCGAGGACAAACCGTAGCGTCCCGTGAATACCTGCGGCGACGACCTCAAATGCGAGCGGCTGGCGGCGGTTTCTTCCATCAACGCCGTGACGACGTCCTGGTAGAGCGGTTCGCCCGTCGCGCCCGGTTCCTTGGTGCGGTCAAGCACGGCGATTTTTTTGACGGTCTTTGGCAATGCCGCCACGAAGCGTCTGCCGTCGAACGGGCGATACAGACGCACTTTGAGCACGCCCATCTTTTCGCCCTTTGCGACCAGATGCTCGACGGTTTCATGGGCGGTTTCGCAGCCGGAGCCCATCAGCACGATGACGCGCTCCGCGTCCGGCGCGCCGACGTAATCGAACAAATTATATTTGCGGCCTGTCAGCTCCGCAAATTCGTCCATTACCTTTTGAACAATGTCGGGACACGCGGAATAAAAATTGTTCGCCGCCTCGCGTCCTTGAAAAAACGCGTCGGGGTTTTGGGCCGTGCCGCGAAGAACCGGCTTGTCCGGCGACATCGCGCGGGCGCGGATTTCCGCGATGATTTTTTCGTCAATCAACGCACGCAGGACGGAATCGTCGAGCAGTTCAATTTTTGAAACTTCATGTGACGTGCGGAAGCCGTCGAAGAAATGGATGAACGGCAGCCGCGAACGCAGAGACGCCGCCTGTGAAATCAGCGCGAAATCCATCGTCTCCTGCACGGATGCTGCGCCGAGCATTCCCCAGCCGGTCGAGCGGCAGGCCATGATGTCGCTGTGGTCGCCGAAAATAGAAAGCGCGTGCGTGGCAACAGTCCGGGCCGTGACGTGAAAAACGGTCGGGAGTAATTCGCCCGCGAACTTGAACATGTTCGGGATCATCAGAAGCAATCCCTGCGATGCCGTGAACGTGGTGCTGATGCTGCCGGTCTGCAACATCCCGTGGACAGCACCGACCGCGCCGCCTTCGCTCTGCATTTCGATGATGGCGGGCTGCGTGTCCCAGATGTTTTTTTTGCCTTCGGACGCCCATTGATCGCACCACTCGGCGATAGGCGATGACGGTGTGATGGGATAAATCGCCATTGCTTCGTTGAGGCGGAAGGCGACGTAGGCGGCGGCCTCGCAGCCGTCAATGGTTTTGAAAACGGGTGTTTTTTTCATGTCAAATCAAGTGTCTTGGTGAAATCAAAAATGTTTTCCGGCATGGCCTGCCGCCAGCGCTTGAAGCATATTAACCGTCAGCCGTCCGGCCTACTTTCCATTTTTTGCCAAAAGCACCCCATCCTTTGCACACCGATCGTGGGCGAAAAAGCACGGAACAGGCTTTAATCCCAGCCTTCTGCGCAGGAAAAAATAAAAAAAGAAATTCGTGTGGATTGAGAAAATTACAATCCGCACTGCCGAATCATTTCAACCGCCGATGGCGACCGTCCGCAAAAACTTAAAGCTGCTGGCGGATTATAACTTTGACAGACCTGCTGATCGAGCGCAGCCTGAACCGTCCGGTTATATTTATGAACACCACCCTCTATGCGAAATTTTCATCTGCGCCGCTGGAAATGAAAGTTTTCTCCATCTTCTCCGTAATCGTTACCATGCTCGGCTGTGCGCTGCCCGTTTTCGGGCCGGAGCATCTCTGGGAAGCCGTCGTTCCGTTCACCGGCTGGTTGCCCGGTCTGGGTTATATGTTTGGCCTGTTCTTTACCTTTGCACTTATCTACTCAAAATTGCCGCCAGGGCGGCTGCGCATCGGCATCATCGCGCCGCTCGCCCTGCAAATCATCTTCGGACTTCTGGTCATGGCAAAACAGCCTGCCAATAATTTCGGCAATCCTTATCTCACGGTGAGTCCGTGGCAACCGGTTTGGACCATCGTCATTCCGGCGTTGTGGATTGCGATGCTGTTCACGCCGCGAATGGGAAGGTTCTGCAAGGTGACGGACAACAACCGTCAGTTGTTGTAGTTTCGGCCCAGGGACAAATGCGGTCTGACAACAGCCAGCCTTTCAAGGCTGGTTAAACTCTTCCTGTTGCCAGTCGAAGACGGTTTCGGCGTCGAGATATTTCCATGCGTTGCCCTTCCTGATGCGGGGCGTGGTGCGGCCAGTATAGGAAAGGACTCGGTGCGCGCCGTCCTTTTCCACGGTGAAAACGAGCGGCTTGATGAAGCCGGCAACCAGCAGGCTGACCGGCTCCATCTTGATTTGTTCCACCGTGCGGCCACCCTGCCCGGCTTCCGCCGTCTTCAAAAAACGGAATTCAAAGGTGCGCTTCCATTCCAGAGAGACGAAGCGGAACTTGACGGCGTCACCGCGCATCAGTTCGTCCCAATGCTCCAGCATCAAGGGATACAGGCTGTCGTCAATCACAGTGTCGGGCGGGAGGTTTTGGACGGCGCCTTTGGGCGGCGTCAGGCCGCGTCCGAAACTGACGATGAGTTTTTGCGCGGCCGGGTTCTTCGGGTCGGGCGCGATCTGCACAGCACCGGAGATCTGCGCCTGGAATTCCTGCATCTGCAACGAGACGAGCCGGCCGGATTCATAGACAATGTTTTCCACGGCGGCAAGGGAGCCGTTGGTGGCAAAGAACTGGCGCTGGACGCTGACAGCGGAACCGGAGCGCGTGGCGGTGCGGCGGAAGGTGTAAAGAATTTCCTTCCGTATGGAACCTGTTGCGTAAAGCGCTCCCGTCAAAAGCCGGGGGCTGGCGAAATCATACGGCTGGGATGCGGGGGTGTTGGTTCCGGCGGCTGATGAAAATCTCCAGACACTCAAAATGAGCGCGAGGCAGAGGATGAGTTTGGTTTTCATTGGCTTTGTCCACAAATGACCTGCGCCTTTTTTGCCGCCGCAACGCAGACATTCAATTAAAAGCGCATCGCCGGCTTCTGCGTTAAAATGAAAAGGCGGCTTCCGTTGCCGGAGGCCGCTTTCATTTCATTTACGCGGGCAACAAACCATCCGCCAAAATCAACAGGTGTCAATAGGTGAAGCTGGCGTTGTATAGATTGCCGTCCTTGTCGTGAACGACCTTGAATCCCGCCTTGCCGCAGATGTGATGCATGGCGTGGTTGTCGGCGAGGACCTGGCCGGAAATTTTCGTGAGTTTTTCCACGCGTCCAATCTCGATGAGCCGGCGGAGCAGTTCGGTGCCAAGTCCCTGCCGGTGCCAGGCGTCGCTGATGAGCAGGGCGAATTCGCCCTCGTTGGTTCCGGTCAATTTGCTCAGGCGCCCGACGGCGATGATTTTTTTCTCGGCATCGGTGTGAACCGGCTTCAACTCGGCGACCAGCGCGATTTCGCGGTCGTAATCGTTGAAGCAGATGCGGGTGAGGCGTTCGTGGGCGATGCGCTGGGACAATTTCAAGCCGGAGAAGTAACGGTGATAAACGCTCTCCTCGGACAACGTCTCGTGGAATTTCACCATCGCCGGCTCGTCTTCGGGCCGGATGGGACGGATGACGACCTGTTTCTTGTTCTTCAATTTCCAGGGCGTGGCGTATTGAATCGGATAGGGCCGGATGGCGGGCCGTGGCAGCTTGTCCTCCGGCGTCTTGGGATCGTGCAGCACGACGCGGGCATCAAGCGCATAAATCCGCTCGGATGAGACGAGCAGCGGATTGATGTCCAGCTCGGCGATCCACGGCTGCTCGACGACAAGCTGGCTGAAGCGCACGAGCAACTGTTCGAGTTCGGCGATGTTGGCGGACTTGCGACCGCGCACGCCCTTGAGCGCGGTGAAAATCTTCGTGCGCTCCATCATGCGGCGTGCGAGCGTGGCGTTGAGCGGCGGCAGGCCGAGCGCGCGGTCCTTGAAAACTTCCACAAGCTGGCCGCCCGTGCCGAAGAGCAGCACCGGGCCGAACTGCGGATCCACGCTGCTGCCGACGATCAGTTCATAGCCTTCAAGCTTGATCATTTTTTGCACGGTGACGCCCAGGAAATGCTCCCTGCCGGCCTTTTTTGTGACGGAAGCCTCAATGGCCTTCCATGCCTGCCGGACCGCCGAGGCGGTGCGCAGGTTCAAATGCACGCCGCCGACATCGGTCTTGTGCGTGATGGTTTCGGAATGCAATTTGATGACGACGGGGAATCCGAAGTGCGCGGCAGCCTTCACCGCGTCTTGTTCGGTCAGGGCGATTTGCGTCTCGACAATGGGAATGCCGTAGGCCGCAAGCAGTTTCTTGGATTCAAATTCCGTCAGGATCGTGCGTCCGGTTTTGTGCACGTCAGAAATGATTTTCTCCGCCATCTCGCGGTCAACGTAGCCGTGGCCGTTTTGCACAGGCGCGGTGGGCGTTTCGTAAAGCGCCCGCAGATTTTCACTGTAATGCCACATGTAATAAAACGCCTTGGCCGCGCGGTCGGGATATTTGAACGTCGGAATGTTCGCCGCGTTGAGAATGTCCTCGCCCTTTTCCACCTGGCCCGCGCCCATCCAGCTCGCGATGATCGGCTTGCCTGTGATGGCGGCAAACGGCTTCAAACATTCGGCCGTCGCCGTCGGGTCGGTCATCGCCTGCGGAGTGAGAATGACCAGCAGCCCGTCGGTGTTCTCATCCTTGGCCGCGATCTCCACGGACTTGGCGTAAAGCTCCGGCTTCGCGTCGCCAATGATGTCCACCGGATTGTTGTGGCTCCATGTGGACGGCAAAATTTTATTGAACGCCGCCATCGTCTCCGGCTTCAGCTCGGCCAGTTGGCCGCCGCTGGTGATGAGCATGTCCGTAGCGATGACGCTTGGCCCGCCGGCGTTTGTCACAATGGTCAGGCGCGGGCCTTTCGGACGCGGCTGCTTGGACAAAACTTCCGCCATGTCGAACAATTCGGAAATGGTGTCCACGCGCAAAACGCCGACGCGCTGGAATGCCGCCTGCAACACCTCGTCGCTGCCCGTGAGCGAGCCGGTGTGTGACGCGGCGGCCTTGGCGGCGGCAGCGGTGCGACCGGGCTTGATGACGATGATCGGCTTGGTCAGCGCCACTTCGCGCGCGGCGGACAAAAATGCCCGCGCATCGCCAATGCTCTCCATGTAAATGACGATGCTCTTAGTGTTCGGATCGTCGCCGAGATGATAAATCAAATCGCCCCAGCCGACATCGAGCATGGAGCCGAGCGAGACAAACGCGCTGAACCCGACGTTCTCGCGCAGGCTCCAGTCCAGGACCGCCGTGCAAAGCGCGCCACTCTGGCTGATGAATGCGACGCTGCCGGGTCGCGCCATGTCGGCGGCGAACGTCGCGTTCAGTTTCCCGTTCGGCACCATCACGCCGAGACAGTTCGGGCCGACGATCCGCAAACCACCGCGCTGCGCCTCGACCATAATCTGCCGTTCCAGTTCCACGCCGCTCGGTCCGATTTCTTTGAAGCCGGCGGAAATGATGATCGCGCCGCGCACGCCCATTTCAACGCAGTCATGGATGATGCCCGGCACGCTCGGCGGCGGCGTGATGACGATGGCGAGGTCGGGTTTTCCCGGCACGGCCTTGATGTTCGGATACGCCTTGATGCCGAGCACGGTGTCGCGCTTGGGATTGACCGGATATAACGTGCCGGCGAATCCGCCTTTCTGGAGATTTTCCAAGATGGTGCGGCCGACGCTGTTGGGCGTCTCGGTCGCGCCGATGACGGCGATCGTTTGCGGCGAAAAAATCGGGTCGAGCGGCCGCCGCCGCGTCTGGTGCAAAATGTCGTGGGCGGCTTCGAGCTTGTCGGAGGAAATGTCTGGCGTGTTCATAATAATTTGTCTGTGTCGTTCATCAATTCATCACGATGCAATGCTGACAGCAATTGAAAACAAAAGCTCCTCCTGCTTTGCCAAAGGCTCACCATTTATTGTCCATCAGGTTTGTCAGATCAAAATAAACGGCTTCGGGCGTGATTTTGATTTGTTGAGACATGATTTTTCAGCTAAATTTCCCGGTGAAAAATTATGCTAAAAAAAATCTTTTCCCCCGGCGATGATTCTGCGGCAACCAACCTGGCCCTGTTTGTGATGCGGCTCTGGCTTGGACCGACAATGTTTTTCAACCACGGCCTCGACAAGCTCGTCAATTTTCACGACAAGGCTGCGGCCTTTCCCGACCCGCTGGGCATCGGCCATCCGGTGAGCCTGGCGCTGGTGATGTTCGCCGAAGTCGTCGGTTCCGCACTGCTGACCATCGGGCTGCTGACGCGGTTTGCGGCGCTGACGCTGGTGATAGATTTGTTCGTCGCGTTTCTGATGGTTCACCAGACGGCCTTGAACGGCGCGAACGGCGGCGAACTGGCGTTTATTTATCTGTCGGGCTTCTGTGCGTTGCTCATCGCTGGCGGCGGAATGATCTCGCTGGACATGGTGGTTTTCGGCAGGAAGAAAAAAAGCTGAACCGGCTTTTTCACTTCACTTGACGGTCAGCGCGATGTTGATTGCGTTGACGGCTTCCATAGCCGCTCCCCGTCTGCGCTCTACAATTGCAACATCCCCAACACGCCACGCGCTTGTCAAACTTATCGCCACTTGTGGCGCAGACGGCTGCCACCGACCGCAAATCACCGGCGCGACAATCGTATCGCGCCTTTTTTATTTTTAATCTGCGTCAATCTGCGTAATCTGCGGATAAATAAAATGAAACCACGCGTCCGATTCGCCCCTTCGCCCACCGGCTACCTGCACATCGGCGGCGCGCGCACCGCGCTCTTCAACTGGCTTTACGCCCGGCACACCGGCGGCACTTTTGTTTTGCGGATTGAAGACACCGACGCCGCGCGCAATTCGCAGGAAGCCGTGGACGTCATTCTCAACGGCCTGCGCTGGCTCGGGCTCGATTGGGACGAAGGCCCGCTCACCGGCGACGCCACCGGCGCGAGCATAGGCGACCGCGGCCCGTATTTCCAATCGCAACGCAAAGCAAATTACCTCAACCGCGTTGAAGGCTTGTTGAAACGCAATCTCGCCTACGAACACGAAGGCGCGGTCAAATTCAAGATGCAGCGCGAACCCGTCACCATCCACGACCTCGTCGTCGGCGACGTCGTCCGCAAGCTCACCGACCGCGAGGAAGTTGATCCCGATTTCGTCATCCTGCGTTCCGACGGGCAGCCTGTGTTCCACCTCGTCAACGTCATTGACGATCTGGAGATGGACATCACGCACGTCATCCGCGGCGAAGATCATTTGAGCAACACCGCCAAGCACATCGCGCTCTTCCAGGCCTTTGGCGTCAAGCCGCCACATTACGCGCACGTCCCACTCATCCTGAACGGCGACGGCTCCAAGATGAGCAAGCGCGACACCGGCGCCTCGCTCACCAGCTATCTCGACGAAGGATTTTTGCCCGAAGCCGTCATCAATTATCTCTGCCTCCTCGGCTGGTCGCCCAAGGACAATCGCGAAAAAATGTCGCTCGCCGAAACCATCGAACGCTTCGACCTGCCGCAGATTCTCCGGCACAACGCGCGGTTCGATTACGAAAAACTCCTGTGGTTGCAAGGCGAATACGCGCGCGAACTGGCCGACGACCGCTTTTACGAACTCGCCGTCCACGCCTTTGCGAAAGCCGGGATTGACACCAATAAATTTCCGCTTGCCTACGTCAAAGCCGCGCTCGACACCTGCAAAGGCAAATTCAAATTATTTAACGAACTGCCCGGTTACGCTGGGTTTTATTTCCAAGACAGCCTCCAATATAATCCCGACGACGCGAAAAAAGTTTTCATTCCCGAAAACAAACCGCGCCTCGAAAAACTCCGCGACGCCTTTGCCGCGCTGAACACCTTCGACGCCGCGACGCTGGAAACCACGTTGAAAGAAACCGCCAAGCAACTCGGCGTAAAAGCCGGCGTGCTCATCCACCCGACGCGCCTCGCCGTGACCGGCAATCCCTACGGCCCGAGCCTCTATCATCTGCTCGAAGTTCTGGGCAAAGATAAATCGCTGGCACGGATTGAGCGGGCGCTTGCAACTATCGGATGAATTTGTCATCAATTCGCCATGCCCACAATACTGCGAGTCAAAGGCTACCAGTTTTATTTCTACGCTGAAGAAGGCAGCGAGCCGCCGCACATTCACGTTGCAAAAGCCGGTGAAGATGCGAAATTCTGGCTGTCGCCCGCGCGGCTCGCGGTCAATCATGGATTCAGGCCGCACGATTTGCGGGAGATCGCCGGGATCATTGAGGAAAATGAAACGCTGATACTGGAGAAATGGAATGAGTTTTTCAGATCTTAAAATCAAACGCATCGAAACATCCGCCGACACTCTCACGGTCGAGTTGATGGATGGCCGCGTGTTGTCCGTGCCGCTGGCATATTATCCCACGCTGCTGCACGCGACCGACGCCGAGCGGAAAAACTGCCATCCCATCGGCGCGGGCTACGGCATCGAATGGCCGGCACTCGACTACCACTTGAGCGTCGAAGGATTGATTCAAGGACTTCCCGAAGCACCCGGATTGCGCCGCGCAAAAGTGTCTGCGTAAAAAGCGTGAAAGCCGGCGTGCTCATCCACCCCACGCGCCTCGCTGTCACCGGCAATCCCAACGGACCGAGCCTGTATCACCTGCTCGAAGTTTTGGGCAAAGAAAAATCGCTGGCACGGATTGAAAGAGCGCTTGAACAAATCAAAATTTGAAATGACCCTCGTTAATTATATGCGGTCCTTCGTTCGTAATCTTTCAGCGCCCGTGGAGTTTTTTATTGTGGTCTCCCTTTGGTTTGATCCGCTTCTTCTCAATGGCTGTTTTTTGCTTCCGAAGTTCCTTCAATCAGGATTCTGGGAGTTTAGCAACACCTGCCTGATTAGGGGTGCGATTTTTCAAATCATGGCTTTGGCTGCGTTGGCATGGATTGGTAATATACGCGGTTGGTCCCTCAACACATTTGGCATTAAGATTTCGTGGAAAGGCACGGGAGGCGGCATCCTCTTGGCCTGCTTGTCTTACGCTGCGATGTATAGTGTATGGACGATATACGAACTGCTTTTCCCTCCAGCGCATCTCAACACTATTGATACCGGTCTTGCGATTCCTGTGATTATTTCGACCATGATTATCAATTCGATTTTCGAGGAAGTGGTGGAGGCCGGTTATTTTATCAACACGTTGAGCCGATTCGGGATGTGTCCCGCCATATTGGCGGGTGCTTTGCTACGGATGCTTTACCATCTGCCTTTGATGAGAATAGAGTCGCTATTGGGCATTTTTGCGACAGCACTGATATTTGAATATGCCTATTGGCGCTGGAGGCAATTGTGGCCACTTGTGCTCGCTCATACGCTCCGTAATCTATATTACTTTTTGTATGCTGTTCATCATGCCGCCTAACGAATGATCGGCATTGCCAAAATAATTCGCGTTAATTCTGGGATTATGTCTTTGACAAACTTTTGGGTGGTAGGGACGCCGCGCTGCGGCGTCCCCGTCCGGCAGGACGGAACGAGCGTAAAAAACGCCCGCTTTTCCGTCGCCTGACGCTACGCTCGGCGACGGGGACAGCGCAGCGCGCTGTCCCTACCTTGAAAGTTTGTGAATGACATAATCCCAGTTAATTCGTGAAATTCGTGTCAAAAGAATCCGTGTTTCATCCGTGTTCAATCCGTGGCTAAAAAAAACATCGCCCCCAACGCGTCCAACGCGCGCCGCCGCCCCGCCTTTCCGGACATTCCGGCGGGCTGGACCGGTCTTTTCCCGCCCAAAAGTGGTCAAAAAGCCGGATTTTGGCAAAAACCACCTGTTTTTTCGGTTTTTTGACCAAAAAGGGCAGTTCCACCGCCCGCACAATTCATCCGTGCAGTTGCACGGACAAAGCGTAAAGCTGCATAATTTATCCGTGAAGCTGCACGGACGAGGCGTGAAGCTGCACATTTCATCCGTGCAGTCGCACGAACAAAGCGTGAAGCTGCACAATTTATCCGTGCAGTTGCACGAACGAGGCGTGCAGTTGCACATTTCGTCCATGCAGTTGCACGAAAGAAGCGTGAAGCTGCACATTTCGTCCGTGAAGCCGCACAATTGTTCCGTGAAGCTGCACGGGAAGTCCGTCAGAACGGCTTTGTGTCGCGCGCGGCATTTATTGCGGCAGAAGCATCCTCCCGCGCTCGACAGGGCGTGCGCCGGTTGTTAGCGTTTGCGCATGAACTTTCTGGTCACCGGCGGCGCGGGCTTCATCGGCTCGCACGTTTGCGAACGGTTCCTGCGCGACGGCCACTCCGTCTGGGCGTTCGACGACCTCAACCCGTTTTATGACCCGCAGTTCAAGCGGCGCAATCTCCGCGACATCCAGGCGCTCGCCAGGCCGTTTGAATTCGTCCACGGCGACATCACTGATGCAGCGGCGGTGGGCGAGATTTTTTCCGCCGTCAAGTTCGACCAGGTCATCCACCTCGCGGCGCGCGCGGGTGTGCGGCCGAGCCTGGAGCAGCCGACGCTTTACCAGCGCGTGAACGTGGAGGGCACGATCAACGTCCTCGAAGCGGCGCGCAAGTCGGGCGTAAAAAAAATCATCATGGCGTCGTCGTCGTCGGTCTATGGATTGAATTCCAAGGTGCCGTTTTCGGAAAGCGACACGGTGGTGACCGCCATTTCGCCCTACGCCGCGAGCAAGCTGGCGTGCGAATCGCTCGGCCACGTTTATCATCACATCTACAAGATGGACGTGACAATGCTGCGCTTCTTTACGGTGTATGGCCCGCGCCAAAGACCGGACCTCGCCATTTACAAGTTCGCAAAGCTCATCACGGCGGGCAAACCAATCCCCGTCTTCGGCGACGGCAGCGCGGCGCGGGATTACACCTTTGTCTCGGACACGGTGGACGGGGTTATCGCGGCGACGAAGAAGGAATTCGGCTATGAAATTTTCAATCTCGGCGAATCGGAGACGATTTCATTGAGCCGGATGATTGAATCGCTCGAAAGCGTGCTCGGCAAAAAGGCGGTCATCGACCGCCAGCCGTTGCAGGCGGGTGACGTGCCGGTGACGTTCGCGGACATCTCCAAGGCGCGTGCGAAGCTCGGCTACAATCCGCAGACGAAGTTCGAGAACGGCATCAAGGTGTTTGCGGAATGGTTTAAGAGTTGTAGCGGCGCTCTGTGAGCGCCGTTTTCGGCGGTCGCAGACCGCCGCTACAACAAATCATTTCTTAGCCGGCGCGTTGGTGGGTTTCACCTTGAACGCCGAGCGCAGGAACCAGTGGCGCTTCAAGCCCTGGATGAAATCGTCGGAATCAACTACCATTTTTGAAATGCCGCTGAGCATGTTCGTGTCGCCCTGAACCTGCACGTTGAGGTTGCTCGTGATGTCGGCGAGGTGCGAGAGGATGGCGTCCAGGTTCGTGTCCGTGTGCGCGAGGAGCGAATTGACGTTCGTCAACGCGCCCTGAAACTGTCCGCTGCCGTTGGTGCCGAGCGCCCAGACGACGGGGCCGCCGGGCTCGTGCAGTTGCGCGCTGATGTCGGTGACGTTCGAAAGCAGCGGGTGCGTCTCGACAAGCGTGATATTCAAGTTCGAGGTCGCGGCGGCGGCGTTGTCCAGGACCGAGGCGAGCTTGTTCGTCAGCGCGAGGATGTTCGGCATGGCCGACTGCACCTGCACAACGATTCCCTGCAATTCGTCCGAAATGGAAGGCGGCTCGATGGCGCGAAGAAAGGCGTCCTGCGAACCGGGCGTGAAATTCTGGTAGCGATGCCTGCTCCGCCACCACGAGGCGACAATGTGGTTCTTGTCCTTTTCCGTGTTGTCATAGATGTAAATGGAATTGGATTCGAAGGTGCATTGCGCAAGAACCGGCGCGTTGCTTTGGTCTAGCACGCTTTCCACACTGTCATAGGCATGGAAAACGACGTTGGATTGTCCGTCCAGCACGTCCTGGGCAAGCTGCCAGTGGCCGGGGGCGTCGGCAGCCGCTTTTTTCGCGTCGTCCAAAGTCATTATTGAAATTGGCTGCGTGACGACAACCTCGTAGCTGCCCACGCCGTTCGTGCCGCGCGTGATTTCAAGCTCGCGCTTGCCGAGAAAATCCGCCGAGTTGACCTTCAGATACGAGCCGGCGGTCCGGATGTAGCGAAAATAGGGATCGGTGATTTCAAATTCCACGCGGACATTGTATTTGTCGCCCGGCGGCATTGCGTGGATGAGAGTGATCTGGCCGACTTGAAAACCCATCATCACGACCGGGTCGTTGACATTCAACCCCCCCGAACTTTGCACATAAGTGAAAAACTGCGCCTTGATCTTGAACCAGCCCTTGCGCTCCGCCGTGTGATAGACGTAATAACCGAAGCCGAAAACGAGCAGCGCCGTTGCCACAAAAACGAACCAGCCGACCGCGCGTTCCATCCGGCTCAATCGCGTCCGCAGTTGCGGTGTCAAATCTTGAAGTGCCATGATTTTTTATTCCTTTCGATATGTTGTTGTGTCCAGCGAGGCCTCCATCAATTCCATCACGATGGTGTCGTCCTGCGACGCGACTTCGCCCCACGAACCGAGCAGGCTGAACTTTTTGTCCCGCAACAGCGCGAACCGGCGCGCGTCGTTTTTCCACGGCCGCAAATCCTCCGCCGTCGCGACAATCGTCATCGGCTTGCCGCCGGACCATTCGTGGCCGCGCCACAACTGGTCGAGAAAATGCAGCCACCATTTCACATGGCGCGCGCCGAGTCCGTTGAGCGGGTTGTCGAGCAGCAGCAGGTCTGGCTGCAGCATCAGCGCCCGCGCCAGCGCCGCGCGCTTAAGCCAGCTCAGGCCGACGTTTGCCGGCGTGACGTCGGCGAGCGGTTTCAATTCCATCAACTCCAGCAGCGCCAGCGTTTTCTCCGCCGCCGCGCCAATCGTCAAGTCCTTGTGATATTGCAGCGGCAGCGCGACGTTTTCCATGATCGTCAGATGATTGAACAACTGCCCGTTCTCGAAGACAAACCCCACGCGCAGCCGGTCGGCGAGTTCCGATTCGCTGAAACTTTGCGTCTCAATTCCAAAAATTTTGCAGCTGCCTTTCGCCGGAGGCATCAGCCCGGCGGTCATCATCATCAGATCGCTTTTGCCGGATTGCTGCTGCCCGGCCACAACCCAAAATTCCCCCGCCGCGACCGTCCAGTTCACGTCCTCGATCATCGCCAGGCTGGTCTCGCGCATGGAGCAGACCTCCGCGCCGGACATTTCGATGACCGCAGTTTTTGGGTTTTCGCTCATGCGACGAGATAAAGAAAAATGAACAGCGCATCAATCACCACGCACACGACGATTCCCTGCGTCACCGCGCGCACCGCCACGCGCGACACATCCGAGAGCCGCAACGGTTGCGCCAGCCCGTGATAACAAGTCACGATGGCGATGAAAAACCCGAAAGCAATCGTCTTCAACGCCAGCAGCGCAAAATCCAGCCAGCCGAGCGACTCGACCAGTTGCTTGAAATAGTCGCCCGGCGTAATCGGCACGTCCTGCAAAAACGCGCACAAATAGCCGCTCACCAGCGCGCCGATGATGAGATAAACCGTCAGCGAAAAAACTCCCGCCGCCATCCCGATCACGCGCGGCACGATCAAATAATGCACCGGGTCAATTCCCAAAGTTTCCAGCGCCTCCACCTCGCCCGTCGCGCGCGCGGTGCCGAGTTCGATGACATTGGCCGTGCCGACGCGCGCCAGCACCAGGAACGCCGCCAGCAGCGGTCCCAGTTCGCGCACCACCACCACCACCATCACCGTGCCGATGTAATTGATCGCGCCGAAACGCGCCAGCGTCGAAACCGTTTCCCCGATCACCAGAAAACCCAGCGCGACCGCCACGAACATGAACATCGGCAGCAAGCCGAACCCGGCGCGGGCGATTTCGTGGCGGATCAGCGGCCTCATCACGTTCCGCGCCACGCGGAATTTTCTCAGGATGACGCCCGACGTGATCAGCGAGAACGCGCCCAGTCCCTGCACCGTCAGCAGGAAGAGAAAAAGCTTTCGCCCAAGAAAATCCGAGTAGGAACGCGGCAATGGCGCGCGGCGCAGCAACTGCGCATCCGCAAATTCAAGTGTTTTGGCTAGACCCTGTCGCACGCTGCCAGCGTATAGGCTCAGGGCTGTCCGGTCAAAAATGTTTTTCTTTCCGCGCGCGCCGCTGCACAATTCTCGCGTGACAAAGCCCGAAGCAAAAAAGCGCCATTCGCAGCTTGCCGACGAAATCCGGCGGCACGACCACGCCTATTACGTCGAGGCGCAACCGAAAATTTCCGACCGCGATTACGACCGGCTTTATCACGAACTGCTCAATCTCGAAAAAGAATTCCCCGAACTTACCGCGCCCGATTCTCCAAGCCAGCGCGTCGGCGGCGCTCCGTTGAGCGAATTCAAGTCCGTCCGGCATTCCGTGCCGATGTTGAGCCTCGACAACACCTATTCCGAGGAAGATGTCCGCGACTTCGTCAAACGTCTCGAAAAACTTTTGCCCGGCGAAAAAATGGATTGGATCGTCGAGCCGAAAGTGGACGGCGTCGCAATAAGTTTGCGCTACGAAAACGGCGTGCTCGTCACCGGCGCGACGCGGGGCAATGGAACCGAAGGCGACGACGTGACCGCGAACCTGAAAACCATCCGCAGCGTGCCATTGAAACTTCGTAGCAGCCGACGTGAGGAGGCTCAAACTGAAGACGCAGGAAAAATTAAGAGCCTCCTCACGTCGGCTGCTACGGAGCAAATGTTGGAAGTTCGCGGCGAAGTGTTTATGCCGGTCGCCGGCTTTGAAAAACTCAACGCCGAGCGTAAGGCGGCGGGCGAGGAACTTTACGGCAATCCGCGCAACACCGCCGCCGGTTCACTCAAGCAACTCGATCCCAAAATCGTCGCCACACGCCCGCTGGACATGGTGATCTACGGCATCGCCGAAATCGGAACGCCGAACTCCCGTTCGGCAAGTGCCGGTTTGGAAACCGGCGTTCCGCAATCCCAATCCGAACTTCTTGCGTGGCTGAAAAAACTCGGCTTCAAGACGCCGGGAAAAATCTGGCACTGCCATTCCGCGGAAGAATTGATTGCCGCCATCCACGAGCTGGACAAGATCCGCAAAAAATTTCCCTACGAAACTGACGGCGCGGTCATCAAGCTGAATTCCTTCGCACAACGCGAACGCGCCGGGTTCACCGCCAAGGCGCCGCGCTGGGCCATCGCCTACAAATACGCGCCGGAGCAGGCCGAGACGAAGCTCCGCGCCATCACCATCCAAGTCGGGCGCACCGGCGCGCTTACGCCCGTGGCCGAGCTCGAGCCAGTTTTTCTCGCGGGCAGCACCATCAGCCGCGCCACGCTGCACAACGAGGATTACATCCGCGAAAAAGACATCCGCATCGGCGACACCGTGACGATTGAAAAAGCCGGCGAAGTCATTCCCGCCGTCGTCAACGTCGTTTTGAAAAAGCGCCCAAAGCCTGAACCTTCTGAATTTAATTTCTCGAAACATCTCAAAGGCAAATGTCCAATTTGCGGCGGCGAAATTGCGCGTGACCCTGAATTCTCCGTGTGGCGCTGCTTAAATATCGCCGGCTGTCCGGCTCAAAGTGTCCGGCGGCTTGAATTCATGGCTCAACGCCGTGCGCTAGACATTGAAAGCATGGGTGGCGCGGTTGCGGAAAAACTTATTGAACGCGGCCTGGTCAAAGAACCGCTCGACTTGTTTGAACTAAAAGTTGATCAATTGGGAAAATTGAATCTTGGAACACAGGACGAGCCTCGAATTTTCGGAGAAAAGAATGCCACAAAAGTTGTTGAAGCACTGGAACGAGCCAAAACATTTCCATTGGCGCGTTGGCTGCACGCTTTAGGAATTGCCCATGTTGGCGAAACGACTGCCTATCAGATCGCGAGTTTCAATGAAAAATTAGCTGACCTGGCAAATTCACAAACGCTTAAGGATGTTCTGGATGTCGTTGACAAAGTAATTGAAGCAAAAAAAACGAGTCCCGACTCCATGGACAATATGCCTCCAATTCGGCGCGCGCGAATTGACAAAGAAAAGGAGCATAAAACTCTCAAGAAACACCTTGCAGAAAACCTCCCACAACACGAAATCAAAAAAATCGAGTTTCAACGTCTGAAACTGAAATCGGAAATTGAAAGCCTTGAAAAGAGCGAGGCAGATGAACGCGAAGATCGCTGTCGTCAACAGGAAAAATTAAACGAGCAGATCAAAAGCATTGCAGCGCGTCTCAAAGAAGCTGGTGTTAAAATCAAAACGACCCCAACAGAGAAAATACAAAGAGGGAACATTAAAAAAGGCCCCCCGATTATTGACGTTGTATGCGAAATCGAACCCGAAGTAGCCAGAAATATTCTTGAATACTTTGATTCAGAAGCCGGAAAGAGAATCCTTGAACAATTAAAGCGCCTCGGGATTTCACCAAAAGGAGGAAAAGCGGAACCAATGTCCGAGGGAACATTGCAACATCTGGCTGGCAAGATATTCGTTTTAACAGGTTCATTAACATCCATGACTCGCGACAAAGCTGCGGAAGAAATCCGCGTTCGCGGCGGCAGTGTGGCTGCTTCCGTCGGCAAAAATACAAATTTTTTAGTCGCTGGCGAAGAAGCGGGTTCAAAATTGGACAAGGCGAATGAATTGGGTGTAAAAATTCTGACGGAAAAAGAATTTCTGCAAATGCTGGGTTCAAAAATAAAACCGGAACAGAAAGACCAAAGGCCTCAGAAAGAACTGTTCTAAAATGAGTGCTCCGGAATCAAAAAATTATGTGCTGAAACCTTTCAAGGGAGTGCGAGTTGTCCCAACTCGCAGCGCGTGGTGAGACTGGAGATGGCCCGGATGATTTTAACGCGATTCGCCAGGGAGCGCGCTGCGGATTGAGGACAATCCGCGTTCCAAAAAATGTAGGTGAGGACACTGCCGCCCGTTTGGAACCAAACTCAGGATGCCCGCTTCCGACGCACCGGGTTTAAATCCGCTAAATCACCGTTCCGTGCGGTATGATCGCGTTTTTCGGGATGACGACGATGCCGTCGCGGACGAAATAAAGTGCGTGGTCAACACTGTCGGGTTTTCCGGCGGGCGAAATCGTCACGTTGTTCCCAATGCGCGCGTTCTTGTCAATGATGGCGTTCTCGATCTTGCAGTTCGCGCCGATGCCGATCCGCGGGATGCCCTGGCTCTCGTGCTTCCTCACGGATTCGTCCGATTCGTAGAAGTCGCTGCCCAGGATGATGACGCGATTCAGTTCCGTCCCCGCACCGACAAAAGTCCGCAGGCCGACGATGGTGTTCTTGATGCGCGCGTGGTTGATGATGCAGCCGTCGGTGACGAGCGCGTGGTCAATCTGGGCGCCGTTGATCTTCGAGCCGGGCAAAAAGCGCGGGCGCGAAAAAACGGGCGCGCTCATGTCAAAAAAATTGAAGCGCGGCAGTTCGGACACCAAGTCAAGATTCGCCGTGAAGTATGAGCCGATGGTGCCGATGTCCTCCCAGTAGCCTTTGAAAACGTAGGAGAAGACGGCGTGGTTGTTGATGGCGTTCGGGATGATGTGCTTGCCGAAATCGGACAGCGGATTGTCGAGCAACTGGCAGATGAGGTCGCGGTTGAAAACGTAGATGCCCATCGAGGCCAGAAATGAATCCTCCTTGCCTTCGATTTCAAGCTTGGACATCAACGCCGTCGTCAGCTTCAGCGAATCGAGCACCGCGTCTTCCTTGGGCTTCTCCACGAAGCGCGTGATGCGATAATCGTCCGCGATCTGCATGATGCCGAGCGATTGCGCCGACGCGCGCCCGACGGGCATCGTGGCGATGGTGATGTCCGCGCCGGTCTCAGCGTGCTGCTCGATGATCTTGCGGAAATCCATCCGATACAACTGGTCGCCGCTCAGGATGAGCAGATAGTCGAAATCGTGGTTGAGGAAATGCGTGAGATTTTTCCGCACCGCATCCGCCGTGCCTTCATACCACGAGGTGTTCGTGAACGTCTGCTGCGCCGCGAGCATTTCGACGAAGCCGCTGGAAAACTGGTCGAACTTGTAAGTCCGCGAAATATGGCCGTGCAACGAGGTGGAATTGAACTGCGTCAAAATGTAAATGCGCCGGAAGCCGGAGTTGATGCAGTTGGAAATGGGGATGTCCACGAGCCGGTATTTTCCGGCGAGCGGCACGGCGGGCTTGGCGCGGTCCTTCGTCAGCGGAAACAGCCGCGATCCCTGGCCTCCGCCCATGATGACGCAGAGAACCTTGCTGGTGTTGAGCGTTTGGCGTCCGGTTTGTGGCATAAAGATTTCGTTGAGACGTGGCAAGTTTAACAGCGACATCGCGGCGGGGCAAGCGGGGGATAAAATTTTTATGGCAGTCGAGGTGACGAGGCTCAAATCAATTTACGATGTGCGGTTTACGCCACATTTCAACACTTCGCAGGCCGCGTAAATCGAAAATAAATGAGCCTCCTCATGCTAGTTGCTGCTTATTTAGGATATACGGTGCAAACTCGCCGTGATGCTGCGGCGGGATGCGGACCTTGAAGCGCGCAGTCCTGCTGTTGTAACGCCGCTCGACCACCTGCCCGACCTTGTGCAGCCGCGCGATGACGGCGGACTGTTCGTGCGGAATCCGCAAATCCAGAAATTCGCGCGTGGGACGCAACTGCGTGCCCATCTCGGCGAGCAGGTATGAAACGCCTTCGCCGCTCATAGCGGAGATTCCGACCGAGTGCGGAAATTTCTCCTGGAACCGGTTTAACGCGCCGCTGCCGTTCAGCTTGTCCATTTTGTTGAACACCATCAGCACGGGTTTTCCTTCCGCGCCGATCTCCTTCAAGACGGCGTCCACGGCGGCGATCTGTTCCTCGGCCTGCGGATGGCTGATGTCCACCACGTGCAGCAGCAAATCCGCTTGCACGACCTCCTCAAGCGTCGCCTTGAACGCCTCGACAAGTCCGTGCGGCAGTTTTTTGATGAAGCCCACCGTGTCCGTCAGCAAAACATTTTGGTTCGTCGGCAGCTTCAACCGCCGCGTCGTCGGGTCGAGCGTGGCGAACAATTTGTCCTCCACCAAAACCGCCGAGCCGGTCAGCTTGTTCAGCAGGGTAGATTTTCCGGCGTTCGTGTAGCCCACAATGGAGGCCAGCGGCCAGTTGCTGCGCTGGCGTCCGGCGCGCTGCGTCTCGCGCTGGGAACGGACCTTGTCCAGCTCGCTTGAAATCTTTTCGATACGCTCGGAAATTTTCCGTCGGTCGGCTTCCAGCTGTGATTCGCCCTCGCCGCCGATGGAGCCGGTGGAGCCGCGCTGGCGCGACAAGTGCGACCAGAACCGCGTCAGGCGCGGCAGCAGGTATTTCAATTGTGCGTGTTCGATCTGCAGCTTGCCCTCGCGCGTGCGGGCGCGCTGGCCGAAGATTTCCAGGATCAGCGCCGTGCGGTCCATGATCTTGCAGCCGAATATTTTCTCCAGATTGCGCGTCTGCGCCGGCGAGAGTTCGTCGTCGAAGATGATCGTGTCCACGTCGTTTGCCTTGCAGAACCCGGCAAATTCCTCCGCCTTGCCCGGCCCGATGTAGGTGGCGGCCACGGGCGCGGCCATTTTCTGCACGCCTTCGCCCGCGATCTGCGTGCCGGCGGTCTCGGCAAGCTCCTCAAGCTCGTCGAGCGATTCGCGCACGTCGGCGGCGGTGCGGGTTTTGAGTTCCACGCCGACAAGAAAGACGCGCACGGAGCGCGTGTCACGGGTCTGGATGAGCGATTTCAATTGTTGCGGCGATCACTCTAGCACAATCACCGCGCCCGGCGATTTGAAAATTTTGAACGCGCCCTTGACCCCTTTGCTCTTTAACCACGGATTAACACAAATGGACACAGAAAAAAAGCATCCGCAGATTGCACGGATTTTCGCAGATAAATTCTTTGAAAAATCCGCGTTAAACGCCAAAATCTGCGGGATTCTTCGTTCGTTTCTTGCAGCAATCATCCATTCTGCTGCGGCTGGCCTGCGGCACAAACGCGCTCCGCTGAAATGTCTTTGGAAAAATTCCGCTCCTGTTCCAGAATCGGGCCGTGACTGGAATCCAATCCAACCGGCGGACGCGGCTGGCGTGCCTGCTGCTGGCGTTCGCCACCTTCGCGGCCTACTGGCCGGTGCGCCATTACGGTTTTGTGAACTACGACGACGACGATTACGTTTCCAACAATACGGTCGTGCGCGCCGGGCTGACCTGGCCGGGATTCGTGTGGGCGCTTTCCGACCAGCACGCCTGCAACTGGCATCCGCTGACGTGGCTTTCGCACATGGCCGACTGCCAGTTGTTCGGGCTGAATCCGGGCGCGATGCACCTGGAAAATGTCCTGCTTCACTGCGCCAATTCCCTGCTGCTGCTGCTGCTGCTGAACTCCATGACGGGCGCGTTCTGGCGGAGCGCGTTTGTGGCGGCGCTCTTCGCCCTGCATCCGTTGCGCGTGGAATCCGTCGCGTGGATCGCGGAACGCAAGGACGTGTTGAGCGGATTTTTCTTCATGCTCACGCTCTGGTTCTACGCAAAGGCGGTGACAAGCGACAAGGGACAGGCGGTGGCCAAAGGCGCAAACCCGCCACCCGTCACTTGTCACCTGCCGCTTTACCGGCTCTCGCTGCTGTGTTTCATCCTGGGGCTTCTTGCCAAGCCGATGCTCGTGACCGTTCCGATTGTTCTGCTGCTGCTCGATTTCTGGCCGCTCGGACGATTTTCAATTCATGATTTACGATTCACGATTTTTCCGCTGATCCGGGAGAAAATTCCGTTTTTCCTGCTCTCCATCATTGTCGGCATCATCACGCTGTTTGCGCAACGCGCGGGCGGCTCATGGGTTCCGGTCAACACGCCGTTTTTTTCGCGCATCGGAAACGTCGTCACCGGCTATTGGAACTACATCGAAAAACTGTTCTGGCCGCAGAACCTTTCATTCCTCTATTTGCGTTCGGATAAAATTTCGGTCGCCGAATTTTTTCTGGCCGCGTTTTTTCTGGCCGCCATTTCCGCAGTTGCCGTCGTTCAATTGCGCCGCCGACCTTGGTTTGCCGCCGGCTGGCTGTGGTTTTTGGTGATGCTTCTGCCGGTGAGCGGGCTTCTTCAGATTGGCCGATTGTCCATCGCGGACCGCTACACCTATCTGCCCGCAATCGGATTTTACATCGTCGTGGCCTGGGGAAGTGCGGATTTGCTCGCCGCAATTTTTTCAGAAAAAATCTGCCGCTGGCTGGCGATTGCCGGGGCCACGGCGATTCTGCTGGCGTGCGCCATCCTGACCCGGCAACAACTTGCCTGCTGGCAGAATCCTCAAACGCTGATGGAACACGCCCTGAAAGTTGATCCCAACAACTACGTCGCGCAAAATGACCTTCGTATTTATCTGTTTGAAAAGGCGCATCCCGGCGTCAGGGAACATCACTCAGGTTCAGCCGTGGCAAATCCGGTGGAATAGGCGGATGATTCCGCGAGGCATTCGACTGCGGTTGGAAGCGCAGCGCCACGCCGCTTTCGGGCGACCGTGATGTTTCCAGCCAGAGCATGGCAGTCAAAATTAACATTGGAACATCCCCTGACAGGGCTGGATCTGCGCTTTTGCGCCGCCAGTTCTGCCGGGGAAAATCACCCGGAAATGCTTCTTTCCGCACCGGACATCGCCGGCATAAAACACGAAACCTCCCCAAATCCCAGCCTTGGAATTCAACTAATTTCAAGGCAATCCCCTACAAATTAACTGTTGCCTCCTACAAGTTAACTGTTGCCTCCTACAAATGAGCTGTTGCCTCCTACAAATGAACTGTTGCCTCCTACAAATGAACTGTTGCCTCCTACAAATAAGCTGTTTCTCCCTATAAATAAGCTGCTGCTCCCTACAAATTAATGGCTTTTCAATCAAAATAAACTGTTATCCAATCAACATAAACTGCCATCCAATCAGAATAAGCTGCTGCCCCCTATATTTTACTGAATACACTTTCCATATTGCATTCAGATTCCTCTTAAAATACCTTGTTTTGCATGAATCCGACCTCAGAACCCCCAAAAAATGCCACCGTCACCCCGTTGCCAGACATCGACCGGTTGATTGCCGCGCTACGGCAACGCAGCCGCTGGAAGATGCTCAAGGAATTGACCTGTGGCGAACCGCGCACGATTACCGAACTGGCCAAGGTGGCCGGTTGCGGCTACGACAACGCCTCCCAACATCTGGCCCAACTGTTCCACGGCGGCCTCGTCGAGCGCGGGCGCGGGCGGGTCTACCAAATCCCCAAGCAATATATTCCAACGCCCGGCCAGCCGGTCCTGGATTACGGGCATTGCCTCCTCCGGCTGGATGCGGTGTGATAAAACGGGCGCGACGGCGACTGAAGCAAATCAAAGTCGCAGAGCGACGACGGATATTAGCCAGACACGCCAGTGTCTGGTGCTGGCCGCACATACGGACTCGTCCTGAAAGGACGGAGGAATTCACCATATAAATTTCTCGTCGTAAACCACCCCGTGCTTTTGGAGTAACGCCACGTATTCTTCCTGAAATGTTTTTGTCCGATGATGTTCAATCTGATTCGCAATGTATTCCTTCACCACGTCACAATTCGAAACACTCACGGTGAACGCAGCGTAGCCCGGTTGCCACGCGAAATTTTTTACGCCAATGGTTTCGTGAATCCACCGCGACGAAGTTTGTTTGATGTCTTGCACAAACGTCGCCAGCGCGTGCGTCGCGCGCAAGCCGACGAGCAAATGAACATGGTCAGCCGTGCCGCCAGTGGCTTCGGGAATTCCGTCCGCCGCGCGAACCAGGCCGCCGACATATTCGTGCAAACGTCCGCGCCAGTCATCCACGATGAACGGATGCCGGTCTTTCGTGCTGAATACGATGTGGAAATGCAGGCTTAAATGAGTGGACGGCATATGCGGTTGTGTGTCGCACCGTTGTTTTTTGTGTCGCGGAGCGACCCCGGAAATTAGCCAGACACGAAGTGTCTGGTCAACGTCGGATAAATAATTCGTCCTGAAGGGACGATGGAGATGCGTGGACTGAATTGCGTGTGGATGTTTCCACCGTCCTTTCAGGACGGGTTTTGTTTTGCCACAATACCAGACACTTCGTGTCTGGCTAATTTCCGGTTGTGCCTTCGGCACGAGTTTTGTCGCAGAGCGACATTGGATATTAGCCAGAGACGAAGTCTCTGGAAAACAACCAAAATGAAAATGTGTCCTGAAAGGACATGGGATTTTGACGCGCCTGGAGCAGATCATTTAACGCCGTTGGCATTTTTAGACAGACCAATTTTCAGAATTCAATTTGCGCCGCCAGTTTGGATTAAAGTTCGAAGCAAAGGTGAATTGGGTTGATGGTGTTGCTTATCGCTGGCTAATGACAATGTCAATCGGAACTACCCCCACTGGGGACATAATGAAATTGTCGGGACGCCCATCAAGGATGGTGACTTTGTCATTCTCACGATACCACCCGTAGTAAGCACCTTTCAATTGAGTGAAGCCCAATGACTCCATAAATTCTTTAATTTCCATTGTTGTGGGGTGTGGTTGCTGTGGATTGGCTGCGCGTATCCAAGGCTGTGAGATTACAATGCTTGGTTGCTCGCCCTGTTGTCCAAGCAGAAGTGATTTTCCAAAATAAATTCCCTCAAGACACAAATCGGCACCTAATACCTGATTCATCAATTCAAGCCGCCGTAAATAAAACATTGGGGTGGCGTGGTGCTGCTTGCCTTTCGGATCGTCGGTAATTCCAAATGTTCCGGGATAAGTGCGCTTGACCACACGATTGTCGGATTCTCGAAAAAACACCTCGTGTTCCGCCGTCACGCCGAGGTGACGCTCCAAACCCGACGTGTAAGCGTCGGTTAGAATAACATTTTTAGTGCGTGCCCAGTCAACTAGGCAAGCTGCTTGTCGGTCAATTTCTTGCGTATCTCCGCCGAAGCCTTTAATTGAATCCGCACTTCTTGCAAGGTGGGCTGCTGCATCTGCCGCAAGGTCTCCATGCGATTTTCTAGCCATATTGGGGTCGTTGTCACATTCAGGGTGGCAATTGAGGGAAGCATTTTCACCCCAATCTTGGCAGAAGCAACACGATTGACGAAGCTATTTTCATTGCATAAAAAATTGAATCCAAAATTCATGGCGCTTGCGTGCGTAAATTCTCTTGAAGGGTTATGGTCATACATTGCTGTCGCAGAAAACGTGACCATGCTCAACACAATTGGCATGGCTACGCTTTTATTAAACTGAACGCACCGATCTGCATAATTTGTCGGAATTCGGCGTGAGCCTGATTCTTTATTTTGATGCTGTTGTTTCATGTTTAACAATAGTATTTGCTTGAATTACTTTCAAATTTTCGCCCAGCGTTTTGTAAAACTCCAACGCTGCCTGCAATGAAAAAATGACATCAATTTCCATTTCTCTAACGACACCTTCCTTTGATTCTCGTTGAGCCATGTCCTCACTCATAATCACACCTTGTTCGTTCACGTTTAACACAAGCTTCTTTGGGATGGGAGCTCGTTCGTTAAAGAACGTCATGTGCAGATTTTGTTGAGCATCTCCGCTATACCACACTCCACTGGCATGAACTACGCGAAATTGTGAGCTTTTAACGAAATGTATCGGCATCTGAAACCGAACACCCGGTGCGCTTGCCGCGATTTTGGGATTTGTGTCGCTCATATCAATCGTTTCTTTATTCGGCACTATTCTTGCAAAATTTAGGACAAATTAAAACTACCCATAATCCCATGAATGGTCAAGCATCGTGGAAACAGGCGCGAATCTTCATTTCGACCGATTAGATTCTTCCGTCTTCGTCTTTATGAAAGCTGTTCACGCCAGCGCGCCAGTTGCTTTGCGACTTCCTTTGTGCCCGGCGCGCCGGTCAGGTTTCGTTTCGCCATCGCCGTTTTCAGGTTGAACACGCCCAGCGCATCGCGCCCGAATGTCGGGTTCACACCTTGGAGTTCCGCGAGCGTCAGTTGGTTCAGCGGCTTGCTATTTTTTTCCGCCAGTGCCACGACTGCGCCGACTACGTGATGCGCCTGGCGAAATGGCATTCCGCGTTTCACCAGATAATCCGCGAGGTCGGTCGCCAGCAACGCCGGGTCGCTCGCGGCGGCGGCGCAGGCGGCGCGATTGATTTTCACATTGCGCAACATCGCGGAAAAAATCCGCGTCGAGGCGCGCACGGTGTCGGCGGTGTCGAAGAGGCGTTCCTTGTCCTCCTGCAAGTCGCGGTTGTAGGTCATCGGCAAGCCTTTCAGCAGCGTGAGCAGCGACATCAGGTTGCCGAAGACGCGGCCGGTCTTGCCGCGCGTGAGTTCGGCGATGTCGGGATTTTTTTTCTGCGGCATGAGCGACGAGCCGGTGGTGTAGGCGTCGGCGATCTTGATGAAATTAAATTCCGCGCCCGCCCAAAGAATCACGTCCTCCGCGAGCCGCGACAGATGCACGGCCAGCAGCGCGCCGGCGGCGCAAAATTCGACGGCGAAATCGCGGTCGCTCACGGCGTCCATGGAATTTTGCGTCAATTGAACTTTGCCGTCGGCGTCAACGAAATTGAGAAGTTTCGCGACGAGTTCGCGTTTCAACGGCAAAGTTGTTCCCGCGATTGCGCCGCTGCCGAGCGGGCAGACGTTCACGCGCGAGTGGCAGTCCCAGAGGCGCTCGCAATCGCGTTCCAGCATCTCGACGTAGGCGAGCAGATGATGCGCGAGATAAACGGGCTGCGCGCGTTGGAGATGCGTGTAGCCGGGAATGATGACGTCGGCATTCTTCTCGCCGAGCGAAACGAGGGCGCGCTGAAGGTCGGCGATTTCACCAAGCAATAAGATGATTTCGTCACGCAGCCACATCCGCATGTCGAGGGCGACCTGGTCGTTGCGCGAGCGGGCGGTGTGGAGTTTCGCACCGGCGGGAACGCGATTCGTAAGTTCCGCCTCAATGTTCATGTGGACGTCCTCGAGTTCGGGCTTCCACTCGAATTTGCCGGAGCGGATTTCGAGGCCGATTTTGTTCAGCCCACGGACGATGGCGTGCAGTTCATTTTTCTTCAGCACGCCGATTTTGTGGAGCATTTCGGCGTGGGCCATCGAGCCAAGAATGTCGTGCCGCCAGAGCCGCCAGTCGAAAGAGACGGATTCGGTGAATTGGGCGACATCGGCGGCGGGACCGCCGCTGAAGCGTCCGCTGCGGGAGACGGGAGATTTATTTTTCATAGGCCGACTTGTTTTTAACGCAAAGACGCGGGGACGGGAAGCGTAATTCGTTGAATCGTTAAATCGTTGAATTGTAAACAGCCAGACGCGCGAAGTGGAAAGACGATTCAACATTTTAACAATTTAACCATTGAACGAAAATGTTGCCGTCGGGCGGCAAATGTGAAATGTTGTTTTGACTGCCATGAGCGAGTTCAAATATGCCTGCCCGGTGTGCGGCCAGCACATGAAGTGCGATTCGTCGCAGGCCGGCACGGTGATGGAATGCCCGACGTGCTTCCAGAAAATCACCGCACCGCAGGCTCCGGCGTCGGACGACCCGAAGTTCATCATCACGGGCACGAAGGTCGGCGAGCGCCCGGCGGCAAAATTTCCCGAGGCAAGTTCAAGCGCCGTTCCCGCCGCGAAAGGTTTTCCCGGCGCGCTGGTTGTCGTTATTATTTTGGCTTTAATCGGCGCGGCGGTCGCGTTCGTCTATCGCGGGACGATTTTCAAATCCAAGGACAATTCGTCGCCGGTCGCAACCGGCACGACGGCTGCAAGCCCGGTTGCCGCCACGACGCCGAAGCCGCCGAAGCCCGCGCCCGTCGCTCCGCCCGCGAACGACACGAACTGGACGTTGAACCTGGACGGCGTGACGATTCCCGATGCGCCGGCGGCGGGGCGGATTCACGGGCAGGATTTTCTGGCCGAGCGCGCGAGTTTTTCGACGAACGGCATGTTGACGCTGCGCGCCGGCACGCGCGGCTCGTTCGAGTTCGGGCTGACCGTCAATTTCAGCGGTGCGACGGTGGAATCGCTGGCCGGAAAAAACTTCAACATCGCCACCACAGTGGCCAAGGCGGCGCGCGTGACATTGCGCTGGAAGGATGGCAGCCAGACCGCGCGGGAGAATTTTGACAACGGCTACGCGATGCGGCTGGAGTTTGGCGCGCTGGCGAACAGCCGGCTGCCGGGGAAGATTTATCTTTGCACGCCGGACGAAACGAAAAGCTACGTTGCCGGAACTTTCGAAATCCGGAGACCAAAAACGGCGCCGAGTGGCAAGTGACAAGCAAAGTATCGCGCCATAAATCTTGTCGCCCGCCACATGCCACACGCCACGTTCCAAAAAATCGTCCGCCAGTTGGCTGTGCGAAAAAAAACTCTCGCGCTGGCGGAATCCTGCACCGGCGGATTCATCGCCAACGGAATCACGAATGTTCCGGGCGCGTCGGAGATTTTCCCCGGCGGGATTATCGCCTACAGCAACGGGGTGAAGGAAAAATTTCTCGGCGTCCGGCATGAAACCTTGAAGAAGCACGGTGCGGTGAGCGAAGCCGTGGCTCGCGAAATGGCCGAGGGTGCGCGGGAAAGGTTCGGTGCGGATTTTGCAATTGCGGTCACGGGCATTGCCGGGCCGGGCGGCGGAACCAAAGGCAAGCCGGTGGGGACGGTTTTCATCGCGCTGGCGTCTGATTCTGGGACAGTCGTTGTGCGTAAATTGAATTGTTTTGAGCGTGGGAGGTTCAAAAAAGCCACGGCCAATCAGGCATTGGAATTGCTTCTTTCCCAATTCACGCAAACGTGACATTCTTTGCTCTTGAGCACAGGAATTTTTAAGTTAGCCTGACTTTTGAACATGGCCGCCATTGTAGATCCATTGGAAGCTGCGAGCGAGGCCGTCGCTGAAATCATCGAGGCGACACCGGCGAAGCGTCGCGGCACGCTGCTGATCGTGGACGACGAGGACGGGCCGCGCCAGTCGTTGCGCGTGATTTTCAAGGACGATTACGACCTGCTCATGGCCGAGGACGGCCCGACGGCGATCAAGCTCGCGCAGGAAAATGAAATTGATGTCGCGGTTCTCGACATCCGCATGGCGGGAATGTCGGGCATAGAAGTTTTGGAGCGTCTCAAATATGTGAGGCCGGACATCGAGGCCATCATGATGACGGCGTTCGAGACGACGGACACGATCCGCCAGGCGCTGCGGCTCCGCGCGTGCGATTACATCAACAAGCCGTTCGACATCGCGCAGATGCGCGCCGCCGTGAACCAGGCGATGCAGCGCCGGATGCTCGAAAGCGAAATCCACAGCAGCGCGGAAAAAGTGCAGGAGCTGATCGCCGAATTGCAGAACCAGCGCATCGAGGAGCAGATCGCCAAGACGCGCGGCGACATTTACGCGAGCATCATCCACGACATCAACGGCCCGCTCACGGTCATCTCCGGTTTCGTCCAGGTCTTGAGCAAGCACCTGAACCACATCAACCGCCTTGAAGTCGAGGATTTGGAATTCATCAAGGACCGGCTGCGGATCATCGCGCGGCAGGTGACGAACTGCATCGAAATTTCGCGGCGCTATCTGGGCTTTCTCCGCCGCCAGTCGGATGAAAACGCCCCGGCAGTGAGCGTGAACCAGTTGCTCCGCGATCTGGAACAGCTCGTGCGCGTCCATCCCAGCCTGCAGGAAAATGAATTTGTCACGACGCCGCTCGCCGAGGACATCGCCGTGAAAATCAACGGCACAGACTTGATCCAGATTTTGCTGAACCTCGTGGTGAATGCATTTCAATGCGCGCCGTTCAGCCATCGAGTGGAGGCTGGCGGCGCGACGCTGCGGGTGCCGCTGGATTTGACGCAGTTCAAGGACGGCCTGAACGACCGGCTTCTCAATGTCGAGAACATGGACAACACCGCGCCGCTGGTGAAATTAACGGTGCGTGACAATGGCCCGGGTATCCCGGCGGAAGTGCTGCCGAAAATTTTCCAGCCCTACTTCACCACCAAAGGCCCGCGCCAGGGCACCGGCTTGGGATTGAACATCGTCCAGCGGCTCATCAAGGAAGGCAGCGGCGGCCTGCACGTGCATACGCAAGCCGGCGAAGGCACGACCTTCACGCTTTACCTGCCCGGCGCGGAGTTGCAAAAGTGACGGTGGAAATTCCAAGGCAGGCCGGTTTAACTTTTAACGATTTTGCCTCCAATGACCCAAACCTTTTCGCCCGCGCAACTCGCCGCCTTCATTGACCACACTTTGCTGAAAGCCGACGCCACCGCCGCAGACATCGAAAAACTTTGCGCCGAGGCGCGTGAAAATAATTTTTCCAGCGTCTGCGTCAACGGCTCGTGGATTTCCAAAGCGCATCATTTGCTGGAAGGTTCGGACGTGAAGGTCGCCGGCGTCGTCGGCTTTCCGCTCGGCGCGATGTCGGGCGATACGAAGCGATTTGAAACCGAGGCCGCAATTGACGACGGCGCGCAGGAAATTGACGTCGTCCTGAACATCGGCCGCCTGAAGGCCGGTGACGACAAACATGTTTTGCGCGAGTTGATTGACGTGGCCGAAGCTGCGGACGAACGGACGGTGAAAGTAATCTTGGAAACCTGCCTGCTGACCGATGAGGAAAAAATCCGCGCCTGCAAGATTGTCGTCGAAAGCGGCGCGCATTTTGTCAAGACATCCACCGGCTTCAGCGCAAGCGGCGCGACCATCGCGGACGTGAAACTGATGCGCCAAACCGTCGGCCCGAAATTCGGCGTCAAGGCTTCCGGCGGCATCCACGACACAAAAACCGCGCTGGTCATGATTGAAGCCGGCGCAACGCGGCTGGGAACCTCGGCCGGCGTCTCTATCGTGAAGGGGCTTGCGGAAACCGCGCCAAATTCATATTGAATTCAAACCTCTATGCAAAAAATCATCGGCATTATTTCCGTGGTCATCGGCGTGCTGCTGCTGGTGTGGGGACACGACATGGCGGAATCCATCGGCTCGCAAGTCCAGCAGATTTTCACCGGCGCGCCGACGGACCGGGCGATGTATTTTTACATCGCGGGCGTGGCACTCGTGATTTTCGGGATGTTCCAGATTTTCTGGCCGGTGAAGCCAAAAAAAAACTAATTTCCAGAAACTTCCTGCGGCCCTTTGCCGCCGTTCAGCAGAAATAAAACCGCCATGCGCACGGCGAGGCCGTTCGTCACCTGCTCCAAAATCAGCGAGCGTTCGCAGTCGGCAATTTCGCTGTCAATCTCCACGCCGCGGTTGATCGGGCCTGGATGCATGACAAGCGCGTCCGGTTTTGTTTTCGCGAGCCGCGCCTTGTCCAAACCAAAAAGCGTCGTGTATTCGCCGATGCCCGGAAACATCGTCTTGCGCTGGCGCTCGTGCTGGATGCGCAGCAGATAAATGATGTCTGCGTCGCGCAACGCCTCATCCACGTCATGCGTCACGCGGCATCCCATCTGCTCGAACGTCTTTGGCACAAGCGTGGACGGGCCGCAAAGCGTCACCTTCGCGCCGAGCTTCGTAAGCGCCCAGATGTTCGAGCGCGCGACGCGGCTGTAAAGGATGTCGCCGAGAATCGTGACGTTCAGCCCGGCGATTTTTACCTTGTGCTCGCGGATTGTGAACGCGTCGAGCAGCGCCTGCGTCGGATGCTCGTGCGCGCCGTCGCCGGCGTTGATGATGCTGGCGTTGGCGACGCGCGACAGAAAATGCGGCGCGCCGCTCGCGCTATGACGGATGATGATGAAATCGGCGTTGAGCGCCTCAAGATTTTTCGCCGTGTCCTTGAGCGTCTCGCCTTTTTTGAACGACGAGGCGTCGGCGGAGAAATTCACGATGTCGGCGGTCAGCCGTTGCGCCGCCAGTTCAAAGCTTATGCGCGTGCGCGTGGACGGCTCAATGAAAAGATTGACGACCGTTTTGCCGCGCAACGCCGGGACTTTTTTTATCGCCCGTTCGCCAACCGCCTTGAACGCCCGCGCCGTGTCCAGCACGGTGACGATTTCGTCCGCCGTGAGCGATTCGATGTCGAGCAGATGTTTTTTGATCCAGCTCATTTTATTTTTCCAGCACGACCTTGTCCGGCTGGCCGGGGACGTCCAGCCGCACGCGCACCTTTTCCGTGATGGCCGTCGGCACGTTTTTCCCGACAAAATCCGCTCGCACCGGCAGCTGGCGGTGGCCGCGGTCAATCAGCACGGCGAGCTGGATGTTTTTTGGCCGGCCAAAATCGTTCAGCGCATCCATCGCCGCGCGCGTAGTGCGGCCGGTGAAAAAAACGTCGTCCACCAGCACGACCGTGCGGCCGGTCACGTCGAACGGCATGACGGTCGGATGAATCACCGGCGCGGCGCGCTGATCCAGATCGTCGCGGTGCATCGAAACGTCGAGCACGCCGACGGGCACAGGCAGCTTCCAGATTTCCGACAAGATTTTTCCGAGCCGGAACGCCAGTTGATCGCCCACGAGCGGGATTCCCGCCAGCACGACTTCCGCACCGGACTCATTGCGCTCGGCGATTTCATGCGCGATGCGCGTGAGCGCGCGCTGGATGGCGGGGGCGTTGAGGATGACGGTGGCTTCAGGCATTTGGAAAAATCCTCCTCATGCTCATCGTCGTCCTCATCCTCAAAAATGAAAGCGAGAAAGATGATGAGGGCGAGAAAGAGGAATGATTAAAAATAAAAATCGCGAACCCGTTCCGCCGGTGCGCGGAAATGATTCGCGTTAATTTTGTCTTCATGCTTTTCCTTTGCCACCTCGCGGGGCGGCGTTAAAGGAACAAATTTTCAAATCAATGTGCGGCGCTGGCCTGGCGGTTCTTGCGCCAGCTTGAGCGGTGCTTGATGATCCAGTCCGTCAGCGCCTGCTCGAAGCCGATGTCGCGTCCGGCCTTTTCCGACTCGATCCACTTGTGCCGGAGGATTTCCTCGCGTTCCGCCTGAAACTCGCGGTAGAGCGAAGAGTTCTTCAGCAAATCGTTCGCCGACGATGATTCTTTGGCAGCGTTCGACATATTCGTTAGTTCCAAGTTAAATCCCCGCAGCCAGACGCGCAATAGAAAAATGACATTGCCAAATCGTTTAAGAGCCGCCTCTTGCCTGGAAGGATTCAATTTGACTTTCATCAAAAAAGCATCATGATGCCTCCATGAGAACCACTTTGACGCTTGATCCTGACGTTGCCGCGAAAGCAAAGCGCGGCGCGGCCAAGCTTGGCCGGCCTTTCAAAAGCGTGATCAACTCCGCGCTGCGCATCGGCCTGGATGAAGTGATGAAACCACCCGTTGCCAGGCCTTACAAAACCAAGGCTCGCGCGCTTGGGCTTCGCCCCGGTCTGAGTTACGACAACATCGGCGAGTTGCTGGCAAAAATCGAAGGGGAAGATTACCGATGATTTTGGTGGATGTGAACCTGCTGCTCTACGCCGAGGATAAATCATCGGAATTTCATGCGGCGGCAGGCACTTGGTGGGACGAGCAATTGAGCGGCACGGAACCCGTGTGCCTTTGCTGGCCGGTCATCAACGCCTTCATCCGCATCGGCACCAGCCCGCGCGCAAGCCTTCACCCGCTCACATTGACGGAAGCCGCCGGGCGCGTGCAAAGCTGGCTCGACCAGCCGTGCGCCCGCATCATCCATCCGACGGAACATCATTGGCGAATTTTCCAGCAGATGCTCCGCGCAGGCAACGCCACGGCCAATCTGGTTTCCGACGCGCACCTTGCCGCGCTGACGGTGGAGCATAATTGTGTCCTGCAATCCTGTGACGCCGACTTCGCCCGTTTTCGCGGGTTGAAATGGCGCAATCCTATTGCGATGGATTAAATTTTAGGGTGAAAGTTTTTCGCGGTGCGGCAGGTGGTCGCGGTTCCAGCGGGACAAGGCGGCGTCGCTGGTGTCGGCTAAAAGAAATTGCAGCGTCGGTGATTCGACGTGGCCGTCGCAAAAGACCACGTTGGCTTTGCCTTGATGACGCGCACGAGCGCGCTTGGTGCTTTCGGTAAAAAAATCATTAGGCAGCGTAGACCAACCCAATGAAGCCAAAATCTCATTATCACTGGCACGTCCTAGGCTGGCACCATCTTGAATAACACTTGGACCTCCGAAAAAACCATCTCCAATTGCAATCATTTCACTCGTATTTACAACTTCCGACTCATTTACATGAGGTGTCGGTTGTGAAGGAATCCAATGTTCGCTCAACCCAAGTGAGTTGGTCAAGTTCAAGCCGAGACCATACATATTGTAGCCGTAATTGTCAACCCCAGTTCGCTGGATAATCGGAGGCAGGCCGGGATGCTGAAGGACAATGCCACACACCCTTTGGGAAAAAGGTCGCGTTACTGTGGATGTCTATCTCATATCCCAAAGCATCCTTCCAATTACGATTTTCCGTATGGTCAGCCGGATCAAGAAAAGGTGGATAATAATGATGGTCCAATTTGAATTCCTGCAAAGCCAACCCAAGCTGGCGCACGTTGTTCGCGCATTGAGTTCGCAGTGCAATTCCCTTTGCACGAGAAACTGCCGCCAGCAAAAGCGCAGCAAGAATTGCGATGATGGCAATGACCACCAGCAGTTCAACTAGAGTGAACGCAAAATCTTTTTTATCCGTGTTCAATCTGTGTTTCATCTGTGGTGAAAATTATTTCAGATTTTTCCGCAGCGTTTCCGCGATTTGAATGAACGCCTTGCCTGCCGCGTGATTCGGCGTGGAAACCACAATCGGCATTCCCCGGTCGCCGCCTTCGCGGATTTCGGTGAAGATCGGCACCTCGCCGAGGAACGGAACATTTTGCCGCGCGGCTTCGTCCTGGCCGCCGCCGTGGCCGAAAATTTCCACGCGCTCGCCGTTCGGCGTGGTGAAGTAGCTCATGTTTTCCACGATGCCGAGGATCGGCACATTCACCTTGCGGAACATCGCGATGCCTTTGCGCACGACGCCAAGCGACGCTTCCTGCGGCGTGCTGATGATGACGCCGCCGTCGAGCGGCACGGTCTGGCAGAGCGAAAGCTGCGCGTCGCCGGTGCCCGGCGGCAGATCCACGAGCAGAAAATCCAGTTCGCCCCATTCGACGGCGAGGAGAAATTGCTGAATCGTTTTCGTGATCATCGGCCCGCGCCAGATCACCGGCTGGTCGTCCGTGACCAAAAGCCCGATGCTCATCACTTTCACGCCGTGATTGGACGGCGGCACGAGGCGCTCGGCTTCGTTGACGGTCGGTCGTTCATGCACACCCATCATCAGCGGAATGCTCGGACCGTAAATGTCGCAATCCAGCAAACCGACTTTCGCGCCCAGATGCGTGAGCGCGCAGGCGAGATTTGCCGAGCAAGTGGATTTGCCGACACCACCTTTGCCGCTGGCGATGGCGATGACGCGCTTCACGCCGGGAACGCCCTTTTGATTGGCAAACGGACTCGCCGCGCCCGCCGCCTGCCCAGCGGCCGGCTGGCGCACTTCGACGTGAACGTGATTCACGCCAGGAAGATTTTTCAGAATACGTTCGCTTTCGGTTTTGATTAGCTGGGCAGCTTCGGGATTCGGCGAGGTCAATTGCATCGTCACACTCACCGCGCCGTTGGCGGTGGAAATCTCTTTGACGAGGCCAAAGGAAACAATGTCGCGGGAAAAGCCGGGATATTTCACGGCGGCCAGAGCGTTCTTGATGTCGTCTTGCGAAAGCATGGGCGGTAAAATGCCACTCAAACGCGGGAACGCAAAATCATTTCGCGCCGCGGCGCCCCGGCGGACAACCGCGTTTGGCCGCGCTTTTCAATTGCGCAATAGCCGCCGAAATGGGAGATTGCTTGCCGATTTATAATTAGAATCATTCTAAACATGACGCAAAAAGCAAATAACGGGACGGAACTGCTGGCTGGAAAATTTTTACAGTTGGAATCGGCGACGCAGCCGAAATGGCTCGCGCCCATGCGCAAGGCAGGTCTGGCCAGCTTTGCCGATCAGGGCTTTCCAAAATTGAGCGACGAGGACTGGCGTTTCACGAATGTCGCGCCCATCGCACAGCTTCCGTTTTCGCTCGCAGCGGAAGCCGTGGTCAACGGCGCGGAGACCAAACTGATTGACGGATCGGTCTTTGCCAAACTTGCCGGCCATCGGATCGTGTTCGTGAACGGATTTTTTTGCGCGAAGCTTTCCAGCATCAAGCCGGTGGCCGGCGGCGTGCGGATTGAGAGCCTTGCCGACGCGCTCGCGAAAGATTCCGCGCTCATCGAAAAGCATCTCGGTAAATATGCGCACACGGCCAACAACACGTTTGCCGCTTTGAACCAGGCGTTTTTCACCGACGGCGCGTTTATCTTCGTGCCAAAGGGCGTCGAGGTCGCCGAGCCGGTGCAGTTGATTCACATTTCTTCGGCGAAAGAAAACGGCGAAACGATTCTGCCGCGCAACCTCGTCATCGCCGAGGCGAACAGCAAGCTGACGGTGGTGGAAAGCTACATCAGCACCGGCAACGTCGCGTATTTCACGAACGCGGTGACGGAAATTCTCGCGGGCGACCATGCCCGGGTCGAGCACGTCAAGCTGCAAGATGAAGCTTTGGCCGCCTATCATATCGCGACCATTGCGGGCGAATTCGGCCGGGCGAGCAATGTGACCGTCCATTCGTTCGCGCTCGGCGCAAAACTTTCGCGCACGAACATCCGCACCAAACTCGCAGGCGAAGGACTTGAGTGTATTCTCAACGGACTTTATCTGACGAAAGATGAGCAGCTCGCCGACCATCACATGATTGTCGAACACGCGCAACCGCATTGCTTGAGCCACGAGTATTTCAACGGGATCCTCGACGATAAATCGAAGGGCGTTTTCCACGGACGCATTTACGTTCATCCCATCGCGCAGAAAACCGACGCGAAGCAGACCAATAAAAATCTGCTGCTCTCCGACGACGCCACCGCCGACACCAAGCCGCAGTTGGAAATTTATGCCGATGACGTCAAGTGCACGCACGGCGCGACCATCGGCCAGTTGAACGACGAAAGCATTTTTTATTTGCGCGCGCGCGGCATCGGTTCGGACATGGCGCGGCAGATGTTGATCCACGCCTTTGCCGGCGAGATCATCGAGCGTATCAAATGCGCGCCGGCGCGCGAGGTGATTGACAAGCTGGTGTGGGACCGCCTGGAAGCGAACCCGCATTTGATGGGAAAATAATTTTATAGGCGCGAGGCGCGAGGCTTTAGGCCTGAGGATAAACAGTTCTGCCTCACGCCCCAAGCCCCGAGCCTAAAGCCCGGAAGCAAAGCGACCATGTTTGACGACATCAACGACCTTTATCAGCAGGTCATTTTGGATCACTGCAAGCATCCGCGAAATTTTCGCGAGCTGCCGCAGTGCTCCTGCTCGGCGCAAGGTTTTAATCCGTTGTGCGGCGACAACCTGAAGTTGTTTCTCGCGCTGGAAGGCGGCGTGATCAAGGATGCGAGCTTCGTCGGCTCCGGCTGCTGCATCTCGAAAGCTTCGGCGTCGTTGTTGACAGACAACATCAAGGGCAAGACGAAGGCGGAGGCGGAAAAAACCTTCGCGCAGGTGCGTGACATGATCACGACCGGCGAAGTCAACGGCGACGTGGGCAAGCTCGCCGTTTTTGCGGGCGTCCATAAATATCCGGCGCGCGTGAAGTGCGCGATTCTTTCTTGGCACGCTTTGATCGGGGCGTTGAAAGGCGACGCCACGCCGGTCAGCACCGAAAACGAACAGACGTGATTGATTTCACGCAGGTTTGCAGCGATGATGTCAGGCAGTTAAATTGAACCGCATTTTATGACTCCAAATGAAGCTAAAATTTTGACGCGCGACGTGGAAGCCTCCGTCGTTCCCGTCGGCACGAAGGTCACGCTGCAAAAGGGCGGCCAGGCCTACGTCACGCAATCGCTCGGCGGCGCGTTCACCGTCATCGTCAACGGCAACATGTTCCGCATTGACGGCAAGGACGCCGACGCGCTCGGTCTCGAAATCAAATCCGCGCCCGCCACCGCCGTTTCCGGCCCGGTCACGCAGGAGCAATTGGAAAAGCAAGTTTGGGACGCGCTCAAAACGTGTTACGACCCGGAAATTCCCGTCAACGTCGTTGACCTCGGCCTGATTTACGACTGCCATCTCACGCCCATCGGCGAAAATAATTTCAAGGCCGATGTGAAAATGACTTTGACCGCGCCTGGCTGCGGCATGGGTCCGGTGCTCGCGCAGGACGTGCAGAACAAACTCATCTCGCTCGAGCCGATTGACGAGGCGAACGTCGAACTCGTCTGGGATCCGCCGTGGAACCAGGGCATGATGACCGAGGCGGCGAAGCTGCAACTGGGATTGCTCTGAAAAATTTAATTAGGAAAGCAGGAACAAAGGAATAAAATTCATGCTTTCCTGCTTTCCTTATTCAAAATGACTGATTGGACATCATTACGAAATGACTTTCCGATCCTGAATCAGGAGGTCCACGGCAAGCCGCTGGTTTATTTCGACAACGCCGCCACGTCGCAGAAGCCGCGCGCGGTGATTGACGCGCTCGTGCATTACTACGAATTCGACAACGCCAATGTCCATCGCGGTATCCATGAGCTGAGCAATCGCGCGACGAACCATTTCGAGGCCGCGCGCACCCGCGTGGCCAAATTCATCAATGCCAGGAGCGCGGACGAAATCATTTGGACGCGCGGAACCACGGAAAGCCTCAATCTCGTCGCGGCGACGTGGGGCGCGAAAAATCTCAAGGATGGCGATGTGATTCTGCTCACGGAGTTGGAACACCACAGCAATCTGGTGCCGTGGCAGATGCTCGCGCAAAAGACGGGCGCGAAGCTCGCCTACATTCCGGTCACTGGCGACGAAGGCGTTTTGGATTTATCCAAGCTGGATTCATTGCTCACGTCGCAGGTGAAGTTGCTCTCGATGGTTCACATCTCGAACTCGATGGGCACGGTGAATCCGGTTGCGGAAATTTGTGCGCGGGCTAAAAAGCTCGGCATCACGACGCTCGTGGATGGCGCGCAGAGTGCGGGACATCTGACCGTGGATGTTCAGGCGATTGGCTGCGATTTTTTTGCGTTCAGCGGCCACAAGATTTGCGGGCCGACCGGCATCGGCGTTTTGTGGGGCCGGCAGGAACTGCTCAACGCCATGCCGCCATATCAGGGCGGCGGCGAAATGATTTTGTCCGTTGAATACCAGAAGACTGAATTCAAGCCCGCGCCGCATCGCTTCGAGGCCGGCACGCCAGACATTTCCGGCCCGATTGGTTTGCACGCCGCAATGGATTATCTGGACGCCATCGGCCGCGAAAACATCTGGAAGCACGACCAGGAACTGGCGAACTACGCCTATGAAAAACTGGCCGCGTTGAAAAACATCCGCCTGTTCGGCCCGAAATTTAATTCCCCGAACCGCGCCGGCCTTGTCAGCTTTCTGCTCAAGGACGTTCACGCGCACGACGTGGTGACGCTGGCGGATCAGGCGGGCGTGGCGTTGCGCGGCGGGCATCACTGCACGCAACCGCTCATGCAAAAGCTCGGCGTGGAATCCACCGCCCGCGCAAGTTTTTATTTTTACAACACCAAGGCCGAAGTGGACCGGTTCGTGGAAGTGGTGAAGGAGATTCAGAAATTTTTTGGGCAATGAATTGAACCGCGAAACACGCGAACGACGCGAACGATTTTAGCGCGAAGTTTTTTGACACGAATTCCACGAATTCACACAAATCAAAAGCCTGTAAGGCTGACAGATAATAGCCCAGGGCAAACGCAGTGCTGCCCTGGGTTAATCGTCAAAAAAATTCCAAGCCCTGTAAGGGCGACAGAAATTAGCGTGCTTGTCGGCGACGCGCTCTCGAAGTAATCTTGCCGGGTGATCAAGTCAGCGCAAAATTATCCAGTCTCCAGTATCCTTGATACCGAGAGAAAAGTGCGATTCATAGTTCCGAAGTATCAGCGCGAATACGTTTGGAGCAAAAAGGATTGGGAAAATTTGTTTGATGACATTTTGGACAATCCGGCAGGTCATTTTCTTGGTTCGATTATTTGCATCAACCGCAGCGATGACGCCATTCAGACACAAGAGCTTGAATTGGTGGATGGGCAACAACGATTGACCACGCTGTCTCTTTTATATGCTGCAATCCATTCGCGCTTTACCAAGTTTCCCGATTTGGACGAGGAGACAAAACATGAACTTTACAATTTGAAATACAGATTGCTGCTCAAAGGCGGTAAGCAGTTGCGGATTGAACCATCCTACCAGAACAAAAATTTCCAAGACTTTAAGGTGGCACTGGAGAAAGCCGGTATTTTGGAGGATGTCGAACAGCCAGCCAACGTGGGCAATCGTCGAATTTTGAAAGCGTATCGGTATTTCGAGGAACGTTTGGAGCAAACGAATGACAAAGATGTGTTGCTGTTTGGAATCAGTCAATTGCGCGCACTTCTTGAAAAGTTGAATGGTGCAAGTCTGGTTAAAATTGAAGTCGGATCACATTCTGACGCATTCACATTGTTTGAGTCGCTTAACAATCGCGGCGTCCCATTGTCTGCGCTGGATTTGATAAAAAATAAATTGCTGGCTGTCTTGGAAAAGAAGCAGCCAGACAGCATTGACGAAAATTTTAAGAAATGGAATCGGTTGTTGGAAAATCTGACGGATGATTATTCGGTGCAGGAACGGTATCTTCGTCAATATTACAACGCCTTCAAATTTAAGAAGGAAATCAGCGTGCCGAAGTTCACGTTGGCGACGCGCTCGAACATAATCCACATCTACGAACACCTGATTGACAAAGATGCGGCATCCATTTTTGCGGACTTGTTTGAAAAGGCAAAGCTCTACAATCGCATCATCGCGCCGAATGATGATTCTGTTCCGCAAAATGTCGCGCGGCAGTTTCGCGACTTGGAACGAATCGGCGGAACACCTGCCTATGTTTTGTTGTTATATCTTTTGGCAGATCGGCCAAGCGCAAACCTTGCAGAAATTTCGGAGTTTTTTGTAAAATTCTTCGTGCGTCGCAGTTTGACAGACCAACCGCCAACGCGAGATTTGCCCGGAATGTTTATTTCAATCATTGACCAACTGCGACAACAAGAAAAAGCCGACGCATCGGAAATTATTCGACAGGAATTTCAGAAACAGAACTGGTTTGCGCCGGACAAGTTATTTGAGTCGAAACTGGATGGCAATATTTATGACGAAAATAAAGATGCAACGCGGTTCGTGCTCTGCAAGATTGAAGAAGCAAACCAGACAAAAGAGAAATTAACCGACCTTTGGGAACGGGATAGCCGGGGCGACTACATTTGGACAATTGAACATATTTTTCCGCAAGGGCCGAACATTCCCGAAAGCTGGGTGAAAATGATTGCTGATGGCAACGAAGAAAAGGCAAAAGAATACCGAGAGCAGTATGTTCATAATCTCGGCAATCTCACAATCACCGGCTACAACAGCAAATTAGGAAATAAGTCTTTTGCGGACAAGCGTGACCGTAAAGATGCCGGTGGAAAATTTGTGGGATTCAAAAACGGCCTATATCTAAATAACGAACTTCGGGACAAAAACTCTTGGACGGTGGAAGATATTCGTAGCAGAACGAAAGCGCTGGTAAAAGAAGCTGTAAAATTATTTTCCATTTAGCATCAAGTTCTTTCGCCCTTACAGGGCTTGGAATTTTTTTGACGATTAACCCAGGGCGGCGTTCACGTTGTTCACTTGCCCTGGGCTATTATCTGTCAGCCTTACAGGCTTTTTAATTTGTGTGAATTCGTGAAATTCGCGTCAAAGTTTTCCCGTTGAAAAGCGTTCGCGTATTTCGCGTGGTTCGCGGTTTGATTCAGAAAGCCGCTTGCTGGATTTCGTTCCAAAGATTAGAGTGCTGCCATGAAAGCGATTTCCATTCGCGAGGCGGAAGGTCAACTCGGCCAGCTTGTCGCCGAGGCGTGTCGCGGCGAGACGATTGTGCTGACGGACGGCGACAATCGCGTGACGCTCGCGCCGCGCGTTCTGGATTTGGAAGAGGACAGCCCGGAGCTGGAAGCGGAATTGTTGAAGGCGGTGAACGGGCCGCATTCGCCTTGGAAGCCAGAGGAATTTCGGGAAATCGCGGACAAGGCATTGCGCGAACATCGGGCCAGACGGCAGAAATGAAAGTGTCGCTGCATCGCGCCGACGATTTCAACGCGGACTTCGACCAGCAATATCGTTGGTATCTTGCGGAAGCTGGCGAAGAAATAGCTGAACGTTTTTTGCGCGCCGCAACCAACACGCTGTTGTTACTGTCTGAACAACCTGATCTAGGCCGCCGCCGAAAATTTCGTCATCCGCTGCTTCACGGGCTTTGCTCGATGCAGGTTGAAAAACCATTTCAAAAAATCCTGATTTTCTACCGGCATGATGCGACTGAACTTTCCGCTGAACGCCTGATGCACGGCGCAAGAGATTTGCCGCGACGGTTGGCTGAACCTTTGTTATGACAGAAATAAATTTGCAATCGCCGATGAGCGCCGTGCTGGAACATTTTCCCGGCGCGCAGCGGGCGTTGTTCCGGCGGTATCACATCGGCGGGTGCAGCAGTTGCGGGTTCAGCCCGGATGAAACGCTGGCGCAGGTCTGCGCGCGCAACGGCAGTCTGGACGTGGCGGAGGTGCTGGCGCATATCCAGTCCAGCCACGAACAGGACGGGAAGGTTTTGATTTCGCCGGCGGAACTCGCCGAACTTTTGCAGCACGACAAATCGGTGAAGCTGGTGGACGTGCGTTCGCGCGAGGAATTCGAGGCGGTGAACATCGCCGGTTCGGTGCTGCTGTCGCAGGACGTGATGCGCGAACTCATGGCGAGCGGCTCGAACACAAATCCAATCGTCGTGATTGATCACGCAGGCAAGAACGGTCTCGACGCTGCGGCGTATTTCATGGGGCACGGTTTGCAGAACGTGCGCTGCCTGCGCGGCGGTCTTGATGCATGGGCGCAGGAAGTTGAGTCGAAGATGCGGAGATATAAATTGGGATAAATTTTCACCCGAAAAAGTTTTGCAATTTTCCGACAACCGGCAAAATTGCCAGTAAATGAGTTCGCGCTATCAAGAATGGTTGAAACATGTCTTCGACCATGAAATCAAATACCCACTACCGGAATGGTATCGGGCTGAAGATGCACTTTCGTTTGAAGCTTCAGATGAAGAAATGACAGAATTGATTAGCCAAACATTTCGTAATGCTGGCAAAGATTTAATAAAATACACCGACGCGCAAGTTGACCAAGGAATTTGGTATTTCGTCAGCATGTCGTGTTCAGATTTTCTACGTTCATTAAACTCTTCGGAAGTTCCATTGGAAAAGCGACGTGAAGCAATCCAAAATATTTTCCATTTGTATTCAGATTGTTTTGCCAAACGCTGTGCCGAAACTTTGGGACATTTATCCGAAGAAGGTTCACCGCTAAATTCAAGCTGCTATATGTTTTGGGATATTTCTCCACCGACTGTTGGCGAAGCGCAAGAAATACAGGATGCCGTTTTGAATGTTCTTGAGAAAATTCTGACTATTGAACACAGAGCTTGTCGCGAAAGTGCGTTGCATGGATTAAGTGAAATGTCCTTTTCTCGTCGCGAAGAAACACAAAAGATAATTGACGATTTTTTAGGCAACGCAAAATTGGATGAAAAACTTTTGGCTTACGCACGAAATGCGCGGGAAGGAAATGTTCAGTAACTCAACTTTACTTTGAGAATCAGACGTTGAATTTGAACAGCAATTTACGTTTGCATTTCCATCGGGTTTGGACAAATTTTATTGCGTGAGCACGATAAAAGAAATCGAAACCGCCGTCAGCAGGCTTTCGACGGATGAACTGGCGACTTTCCGAAGCTGGTTCGCGGAGTTTGACGCGGAAGCGTGGGACAGGCAGTTTGAGCAGGATGTGGCGGCCGGCCGGCTTGACGCGCTGGGGGACGAAGCCGTCAATGATTTGCGCAACGGACGCTGCACCGATTTGTGAAGCATCGCGCCAACCCAAAGTTCTGGCAATTCTACGAACAGCTTCCCCGCGAAATTCAGGAACTAGCCGATAAAAATTTCGCGCTGTTGAAACTCAATCCGCAACACCCATCGTTGCATTTCAAAAAAGTCGGGCGGTATTGTTCGGCGCGAGTGGGCATTCATCATCGCGCGGCAGGTGTTCAAGATGGCACGGATTTGGTTTGGTTTTGGATCGGGCGGCATGACGAATATGAATTCATCATCGGCGCACGACGCTAGTTCCCTCTGCGTCTCTGCGGTTCAAAAATCAAACATTAAACTTGAACAGCAGCACGTCGCCGTCTTTCACGAAGTATTTCTTGCCGTCCATCCGGCAGGGTCATTTTCGAGCGTGACAGTTTTCTTATCCCGCCGCATCCATCCGCAGCAGGCAATGGCCATAGTCCACATGCGGCTGGCCGGTCGTGGAAAGATATTGTTTCGGGATTTGGTAAAGCCGTCCGCGTCCCTGCACCACCAGCCCGGCTTTGCGCAGCACAATGAGATGCCTGCTGGCGTTGTCGTAATTGCAGCCGGCGGCGGATGCCAGTTCGCCGACCGTGCGCGGCTCGCCTTTGCTCAATTCCTGGAGCATTTTCCATCGCTTCGGACTGCCAATAGCCTTCACCATGCTGCTGCAATCCGGCAATGGCAAAGGAAGCGCTGTTTTTTGAGTTTCAGGAGTCGTATTCATTGAAAAGCATGATAATTGCTGGCTATTTCAAGTCAAATACTAATTAAAAAATCAATTTGTTGAATAAAATTATCGGTTTGCTGATGAAAGTTATCTGCTAATTTATGGATTTTATCGTTCTTATACTGAATATGTTCCTTCTATTCGTTAAATTAATCTATCCGGTCGTGAAAATGATCTGTTAATTCGTTAAATTAATCTGTCCGTTCGTTGCATTAATCTGTCCGTTCGTTGAATTGATCATTCTGTTCGTGGAATTAATTTGTCTGTTCGTGAAATTGATCTGTCACACATTGAACTTGAACAGGAGCACATCGCCGTCTTTCACGACGTATTCCTTGCCTTCCATCCGATACAAACCTTTTTCGCGGGCGGCGGCGACGGAACCGCATTTCACCAGATCGTCATAGGCCACGGTCTCGGCCTTGATGAAGCCGCGCTCGAAATCGGAGTGGATGACGCCGGCGGCTTTCGGTGCGGTGTCGCCGACATGGATGGTCCACGCGCGGACTTCCTTTTCGCCGGCGGTGAAATAGGTGCGCAGTCCGAGCAGGTGATACGTGGCACGAATCAAAACGCCGACGCCGGATTCAGTCACGCCGAGTTCCTTCAAGAATTCTTTCGCTTCGTCTGCGGACAGGTCAATCAGGTCGCTTTCGATCTGCGCGCTGATGACGACGGCTTCGCAGGCGAAATGATGAGCGGTGTATTCGCGGACTTTCAGGACAAAAGGATTTTTATCGGCGTTGGCGAGGTCGGACTCCTTGACGTTGCAGGCGAAAATGGTCGGCTTGTCGGTCATCAACCAGAACAAACGCGAGATGGCTTTTTCTTCGGGCGTGAGTTCGAGGGTGAGGGCGGGTTTGCCAGCGTTGAGGTGCGGCTCGATTTTTTTCAAGACGGATTCCTGCGCGAGCGCCTCCTTGTCGCCGCGCTTGGCGTCCTTGGCGATGCTGGCGAGGCGCTTTTGCACGGCTTCCAAATCGGACAAAACCAGTTCGGTCGTGATGATTTCGATGTCGCGCACGGGGTCAACGCTGCCGGTGACGTGATGGATGTCCGCGTCTTCAAAGCAGCGGACGACCTGCACGATGGCGTCCACTTCGCGGATGTGCGTGAGGAATTTGTTGCCCAGACCTTCGCCCTGCGACGCGCCTTTGACGAGGCCGGCGATGTCCACGAATTCGATGGCGGCGGGAATGATGACATTTGTCTTCGCAATTTTTTGCAATTCAAAAAGGCGCGCGTCGGGCACGGTGACGATGCCGACGTTTGGGTCAATGGTGCAAAAAGGATAATTGGCCGCCTCGGCCTTTCGTGTGCGCGTGACGGCGTTGAACAGGGTTGATTTGCCCACATTGGGCAGTCCGACGATTCCAGCTTTAAGCATGATGTTTAAAAAGATTTATGTTTTACCAATTGCCAGACGATGTGTGCGCCGTCAAAAAGCCCGACGATGACCAGGCAAATGCCGGAAATGTGCTGGAGGCGCAGCAGGGTGTTTTCACTGAAACGTTTGTGGCCGCGCGAGACGCCGAAGCTCAACGCACAAAACCACGTGCATGTTCCGCACGCGACGCCGGCAACGCACGCAATCTTTGCCGCGCGCGTGTCGGCGACCCAGTCGTGGAACATGAAGTGGGCGGCGAGCACAATCCATGTCAGCAGCACGCCGAGGTTTCCCATCACCCGGACAAAACCGGTCATGAACGCCGAGTGTGGACGCAATTTCTTGTCGAGCCGCACGCCGATTTTTTTCGAGGCGGCGTCGAGTTTGGTCGGCACGTCCACGGTTTGCGCGAAAAGAAATTTTCCGCCGAGGAACAAAAGGAAAACAAAGGTGAAAAGTTCCATGCACGCCTTCACGACACGGTTGTCGAAGAACGAGGAAAATCCGGTGAAAGAGATCGAACAGTAAACCGTCTCCATCGTGGCCGCGCCGAGGCCTATGAGCATGGCCCACGCAAAACCGCGCCGCGCGCCTTCGTTGATGATGGTGAGGTTGACCGGCCCGACGGGAATCGAGGAGAAAACCAGCGCGGTGACAAAACCGACGAGCGCGGCGGAAAAAATTGACGGCAGGTCGGGCATGGTCAGTTTGCGCCGTCCAGCTCGTCGTCGTCCTCCTCGATTTCACGCCGCCACGCGCGCGAAAGGCTCGGGCGCACGAAGCCATAGACCAGATACGCGGTGAAAAACGCGGGCAGGACGTAGTAAAGGATTTTTTCCTGCAAAATCAAAATGCAGCCGACGAACAGCGCGCCGCCGATTATTTTCAGAAAAGTCGTGGTCGAGCGCAGGCCGAGCGACTTGAAGCTCGGATAGCGAACCGTGCTGACCATCATTGCGGACAAGAAAATGAGGACGACGGCGATCAGATAATTCCAGTGGCCGAGGCTTTTCTCCTTTTCGTTGAAATGGATGATGAGCAGCGTGAGCGAGGCGACAAGCCCTGCGGCGGAGGGAATTGGGAAGCCGAGAAAGTCCTTGTTCGCGCTGCTGCTGGGCATCGCGGCGAGACAATTGAACCGCGCCAGCCGGAACGCGCCGCACAAAAGATAAATCGAGGCGATGAACCAGCTCACCTGGTTCAATTGAGGATAATCGCTGAAGGCGTCGCGCAGCACGACGCGCTGGACGAGAAATGCGGGCGCGACACCGAAAGAAATCAGGTCAGCAAGCGAATCGAATTCTCGCCCGAACGGACTTTCGACGCCGCCCATGCGCGCGACGCGGCCGTCGAACAAATCAAAAATACAGGCGAGCAGGATGAAGGCGAGCGCGAGCTTGATCTGGCCGAAATACTCGAAGCTGTTCGGGTCGGCCTCGACGATTTTTGTGAGCGCGACGAAGCCGCAGAACAAATTTCCCGCCGTCAGCAGGTTCGGCAGAAAATAAATTTTCAGCCTGGCGTCCGAATCTTCGGGCGGCGGATTTTGGATTGGCTCGTTCATTTTAGTCGAAGGAAGCAATCACGGTTTCCCCGCCGATGACTTTGTCGCCGGGCTGCACCTTGATTTTGGCCCGCTTCGGCAGATAAACATCCACGCGCGAGCCGAACTGGATCAAGCTGATGCGTTCGCCCCGCTGGACGGCGTCATTTTGCGAAATCCACGGGACGATGCGGCGCGCAATCAGGCCGGCGATGAGGCGGACGCCGATTTTTTCGCCGGCCGGCTCGGCGGAATCAATTCCGATGAGGACATTTTCGTTGAACTTCGCCGAGTCGGCGCTCAACGCGTTGAGATAAAGGCCGGGCGTGTGTTTGAAAAATGCGACGCGGCCTGTGACCGGCGCGTTTTGGACGTGGATGTTGAACACGGAAAGAAAAATGGAAATACGCTGGCATTCGCCGCCGATGAAATCATTTTCGGTCGTGGTGTCAACCGCGTCCACCTTGCCGTGGCCGGGCGAGATGACGAGGTTCGCGCCGGTGGGCGTCATCGGGTCGGGATCGCGGAAAAAAATTAATAACGTGAACAGCGCGAAGACAACCCACAGGCCGAACAGCGCGCCGGAAAATCCCAGCACGAAAGAGCCGATGATTTTGCCCAGCCACGCCGCCGCCAGCAGCAGCAGGACCGCCGCGAGCGCGAGGCCGACGAGCTTGATGCCGGCCAACGAGGCTTTTCCAGAGTGTTTCACGCAGGCATGGTAAAAATTTTACACGACACTTGCAATTCGGCATTTTGAGTGCAATTTGAAACCCGCCGCAAAACCAGCGCGGCGGATTGAAACTGAAATCAAAACTACGGAAAAATTATGTCATTACACACACCTGACCTGACGAAATTCCCGCCTCGCAGCCCGCGCGTGCGGCTTGGCGGCTATGTGATTCTGCCGCGAATGCTCGACAAGGGCCGCGCGACAGTCGCCGGCAAAAACGGCGAATATCATTTCGCATGTCCGCTCGACCAGGGCTTCCTCGAATTCGTGGGCATTGATCCGGAAGCGCTGAAAAAGGAGCTGGGCAAGAGCGACGGCGAAATTCTGGAATGGATCAAGTCCAACGCCAAACACAAGCGCAGCACGCCGGAAATCCTGGCGTGGTCGGCGTGGCAGGAACAGCGCGCGCCGGACAATCCCGATTCGCGCGAGTATTTCAACGAGCTGCACAAGACCGGCGCGCCCAAGCGCACGGACATCATGACATGGTTCGACGTGCTGGACATGGACGACTTCGTGACGTTCGGCGGCAACGCGTAAATTTTTCAAGCCGCAAAATGACAGTGGCGCGAAGTGAACATCTTCGCGCCATTGTCATTTCAAGCGGACAAACGCGACGGATCAGTTTTCCGAGGGCTTGCCTTGCGTCTGGCTTTGTCTCTGGCTAAAGTTTCTGTGCATCTTCGTTTCGTCCTCGGTTCCATCTTCAATCGTCTTGATTTTTACTTCCACTTCCATCGTGCGCTCAAGTGTGCCGTGATAATTGCCGGTCACCGGCGGCACGTCGGCGTAATCGCGTCCGTGGCCGATTTTGACATAAGTTTCGTCAATCTGGCAGTTGTGCGTCGGGTCGAGCGCGCGCCAGCCCAGGCCGGGAATGAAAACTTCCATCCACGCATGGGTCGCGCTGGCGATTTCCGTCGCCAGATAACCGCTGACGTAGCGCGCGGGAATTTTCAAGCTGCGGCACAGGCCGATGAGAAAATGCGCGTAATCCTGGCAGACTCCGCTGCGCTTGACGATGACATCGCGCATGTGCGTGTGGACATGCGTGGAGTTCGGCAGATATTTGAGGTAGCCGTGGGTGAAACGCATGAGCGCGAGCGCGGCCTGCCACACGTCGGTCTGGCCGTCTGTGGCGTCCAGCGCGAGCCGCCACGCGTCGGCCTCCATTTCAATGAAACGGCTGCTCCGCAAAAAATCGAAGCAGCGCTCGGCGTCCAGCGCGTCGCCGAGTTTGTCGAGCGGGCACAGCTCCGCATCTTCGGCGATGGCTTTGGGCCAGTTGGTTTCAACCTTGAACTGGCTTTCGATGAGCAAGGAATTATGCGGTTCTGGAATTTCAAAGTGGTGAATCCAGTTGCCGTAAAAATCCACATAATGCCTCAGCCGCACGGCGGGCAGCACGCGGAGCAAAAACGACTCGACCTTTTGTTCAGGAATCGAAGGCGGTTCGAGGCGCACGTCGTTGAAGCTGTCGCGCGCGGGCGAAGCGTAGGTGTAGCGGGTGCGATGTAATATATCGAATTTCATTTGGGCAACTTAAAATATCACACGTTTCGTAAATCCAGTGTGAATGGAAATTCAGAATTTTCAATTGTCGGCGGAATTTCAAATTTTCCCTGCGCGTGGCCGTGCCGGAAAAACCGTGCCAGCCGGCGCGATTCGGCTTCGTAGGAATTCACCGGGAACGTGTCGTAGCTGCGGCCGCCGGGATGCGCGACGTTGTAAGTGCAGCCGCCGAGCGAACGCTGATTCCAAGTATCGTAAAGATCGAAGCGCAGCGGCGCGTGTGATTTGATCGTGGGCTGCAAACAAATCGGCGGCTGCCACGCGCGGTAGCGCACGCCGGCGACACCCTCGCCATTGGTGCCGGTCGGATGCAGCGGCACGCGATGGCCGTTGCAGGTGATGGCGAAACGGTCGCCCGCCAGGCCGCGCGCCTTGATTTGCAGGCGTTCCACCGAGCTGTCCACATAGCGCACCGTTCCGCCGCCGCCCGGTTCTTCGCCGAGGACGTGCCACGGTTCGAGCGCCGTGCGGAGCTCGATCCGCATGTCGCGCTGCTCCAGATCGCCGATGCGCGGGAAGCGGAATTCAAAATGCGGCGCGAACCATTCGGCCTCGAACGGATAACCCGCTTCGTTCAAATCGCCGATGACATCGCGGAAATCCGTCTCGCAAAAATGCGGCAGCATCCAGCGGTCGTGGATGTCCGTGCCCCAGCGCACAAGGCCGTTTTTGTATGGCTCCTTCCAAAATTTCGAGACGAGGCCGCGCAGCAGCAGATGTTGCGCGAGGCTCATCTGCGAATGCGGCGGCATTTCAAACGCGCGCATTTCGACGAGGCCGAGCCGGCCGGTGCTGCTTTCGGGCGCGTAAAGTTTATCAATCGAAAATTCGGCGCGATGCGTGTTGCCGCTGGAATCAATCAACAAATTACGGAACAGCCGGTCCACCAGCCACGGCGGCGTCTGGCCGAATTGACTGATCTGCTTGTCCATTTCCTTGAACGCGACGTCGAGCTCGTAAAGCGAATCGTTGCGCGCCTCGTCAATGCGCGGTGCCTGCGAGGTCGGGCCGATGAACAAACCGCTGAACAGCCAGCTCAACGACGGATGGTTCTGCCAATACGTCAGCAGCGAGCGCAGCAAATCCGGCCGGCGCAAAACCGGTGAGTCGGTCGGCGTTTCGCCGCCGATGATGATGTGGTTGCCGCCGCCGGTGCCGGTGTGGCGACCGTCCACCATGAATTTTTCCGTGCCGAGCCGCGTTTGACGCGCTTCCTCGTAAAGTGTCGTGGTGCGCTCGACGAGCTCTTCCCAAGTTTTGCTCGGATGCATGTTCACCTCGATCACGCCGGGATCGGGCGTGACCGCGAGTTTGTTCAGCCGCGGATCTTTCGGCGGCGTTTCGCCTTCGATGACGACAGGCAGACCGGATTCGGCGGCGCTGGTTTCAATGCCGGCGATGAGATCCAAATAATCTTCCGCCTTTTCCACCGGCGGCATGAAAACGTGCAGCCGCCCGTCGCGCGGCTCGACGCAGAGCGCGGTGCGGATGATCCACGGCGCGGATTCGCCCGGCGCGGGACGACGATTCGGATCCTCATCCGGTTTCAGTTCTGGTTTTTCTTCCAGCTTGCCAAGTTTTTGTGCGCGCTGGCCCGGACCATAACCCGCAGGCAACGGCGCATCGCGGCGACTGACGACTTGTCGGCGATACGGAAATTCCTTGGGCAGTTCCGGCAAATCCGGTTGCGACGGATCTTGCGGGCGCAGCCACGGATAATCTTTTTCCGCAACCCACGGCACGGAATCGAGCGGCAAACGCAGGCCCATCGCGGAGTCGCCGGGAATCAGCCAGAGGGTGTCGTCGTCGCGCAAAAACCATGAGCCAGACATCCAGCCCTGCTCATTGCCAATCCACGCGCGTTTGAGCGGCAGCGTGTAGCCAACGACCGAGCCGAGTCCTTGCTGAAAAATCCGCGCGATCCGTTCGCGCTCCTGCTTGTCCTTGAGATTGGATTTTTCCGGCGTGATGTTTGACGGAAAACGGCGTTCCTTCCAAGAATAATAAAAGGCATCTTCGTAAGCGGGAATCAAATGCTCTGGCTTCACGCCAATCGTTTTGGCAAGCCGCGTTGCAAGCTCCTTTGCTTCCTTCGCACCGTGGCCGTAATTTTTTGATTCGTCGGCGATCAACGAATCGTCTTTCCAGACCGGCACGCCGTCTTTGCGCCAGTAACAGCCGAGCGCGTAACGCGGCAGCGGTTCGCCGGGATACCATTTGCCCTGGCCGTAATGCAGCAGCGCGCCGGTCGCAAATTTTCCGCGCAACCGGCGGATCAATTCGCCGGAGAGAATGCGCTTCTTGTGCGACATCGCGGTGAAATTCCATTCCGGGCCGTCGGGATCATCCACGGAAACAAACGTTGGCTCGCCACCCATTGTTAGGCGCACATCGCCCTTTTTCAAATCCACATCAATCGCGTGGCCGAGCTTCTCGATGTCCGCCCATTGCTCCTCGGTGTAAGGCTTGGTGACGCGCGGCGATTCGTAAACACGCTTCACCGTCATGTCGAACTCGAACTCGGTTTCGCATTCGTCCACGCCGCCCGAAATCGGCGCGGCGCTCGAGGGATCGGGCGTGCAGGCGAGCGGAATGTGACCTTCGCCTGCAAGCAAACCGGAAGTCGGATCAAGGCCAATCCAGCCTGCGCCCGGCAGATAAACTTCCGTCCATGCGTGCAGATCGGTGAAATCTTTTTCCGCGCCGCTCGGGCCGTCGAGCGATTTCACGTCTGGTTTAAGCTGGATCAAATAGCCGCTAACGAACCGCGCCGCGAGACCGAAGTGCCGCATGAGTTGCACGAGCAGCCACGCGGAGTCGCGGCACGAACCGCTCATTTTCGTGAGCGTTTCTTCCGGCGTTTGCACGCCGGGTTCCAGCCGGATGGTGTATTTGATGTCCTTCCACAGGCGCTGGTTGATGGCGACGATGAAATCATTCGTCGGCTGCTTTTCGCTGTCCGGCATTTCCAGCCGCTCTTTTTTAGTGCGCCGTTTGACTTCGCCAATCAGGTCGCGGCGCAACTCCGCCAAATACCGCATGAAGTTCGGCGTGAGCCAGCATTTGCGCTGGAACGGGGCGAGTTCGTGGTCGAGCGACGGGTCGTAAGCGAACGGAAATTTCTGCGCGCTCGGTTCCAGGAAAAAATCGAATGGGTTCAGCACTGCCATTTCTGCAACCAAATCCACTTCGACGCAGAACTCCCGCGTCGGTTCTTCAAAGACGAGACGCGCGGCGTAGTTGGATTGCGGGTCTTGCTGCCAGTTGATGAAATGTTTTTCCGGCCGGATTTTCAGCGAGTAGCTTAAAATCCGCGTGCGCGAATGCGGCGCGGGCCGCAGCCGCACGACTTGCGGGCCGAGGTTGACGAGCCGGTCGTATTTGTAGTGCGTCTTATGGTGGAGCGCAACGTGGATGGACATCGTTATTTTGGATTAAACCGTTTCCGCCTGCAAATAACGGATGCGCTTGTGAACGTCCGTGTTGATCGAGTGATACGGCTGCGAAAGATTTCCGGCGGCGAACAGCGTGCGCCTTGTGTGTTCCATGTCGTCCTCGCCGATCGCGTCGGTGAAAATCGGCATCAAATAATCCATGCCGAGCTTGGACGGCTTCATCAATTTCGGATCGTAAAGCGCCGGGTGCATTTTCCGCGCGTGGATCAGACCCCAGCGATCGCGGAAACGGTTCGCGTCGTAGCCCTCGACGTAAAAACCTTTTGTCGTGTTGTATTGCAAAACGGAAACGGCGTTGTTGCGGCCTTCAACTAAAAGTTCAACTGCCTTCGCGCCCTGCGCCGCCGCGTAAAAGCGGTCGAATAAAATCGGCCTGCCGCCGCGCTGCGTGTGGCCGACTTTGCGGGTGAAGATGGCTTCCTTGGCCGATTCGCCGCGACGGTAAAGCTGGAAAAATTTGTCGCCGATCATCTGGATCAGTTTCGAGCGCAACGCCTCCGATGCGCCGCTCAAGACGACGTTGCCGGCCGGGTCGGTGGATTTTGTTTCCGCGCCGAGTTCACGGCCCTGCTCGTCCACGATGCCTTCGCCGCAGACGATGACGACATTTTTTTGCAAATCGTAAAGATGCTTCACGCGCGAGACGAGCAGTTCCAAGTCCGGCGCGATTTCGGGAACGAGCACGATGTCTGGCTGGCCGTAAGTCGAGCCGAGCGCGATGTAACCGGAATGCCGCCCCATGACTTCGATGATGGCAATGCGGCGGTGGCTTTCCGCCGTCGTGCGGATGCGCTCAACGCCGCTCGCCGAAACAAAAACGGCGGTGGCGTAACCCGGCGTGGCGTAATTCACGATGTTGTTCAGATCAAATTGCGTGTGCGACTCGGTGCGCTTGTAGCGAAAGCCGTGTTTCGCGGCAGCGTCGTTCACGCGGACATATTCGTCCGGTTCGCTCGGATAATTCAGGCCGAGGTCGTTGTCAATTGTCTTGGGTGCAAGCACGGTCGGCAATCTTTCCGCAAATGGCTGCAATCCGTTCAACGTGCCGTCGCCGCCGATGCAGATGAGTCCCTCGATACCGAGTTGTTTCAAACGCGATGCGACGAGATCAAGATCATCTTTTTTATTTGGGTCAACAAAATCGCGCGAAGAGCCGATGAGCGTGCCGCCTTTTGTCGGGTCGAGTTCGGGAATGTTCTGGTAAAGCGGATTGAGATGGACGTGCGGCACGCGCGGGTTGAAGAGACAATTAAAACCTTTGATCAAACCGATGACTTCAACCTTGAGCTGGTTGGCGCGCGTGACTGCGCCGTGAATCGTGGCGTTGAGCGCGGGCGTGTCGCCGCCGGCGGTGAGAATTCCGATGCGTTTCATAAATCAGAAATTTTTTTGAACTGCTGTTGCTGTTCTTCCTGTTGAACCATGAATTCGCCGTCCGGGCTTTGGAACGGCTGGAAAATGTAGGCGTTGAACAGCGCGACGCCGATGTTGTTCAACTTCAATTGCGCATCGTCGAGATACTGGTGCAGGCCGTAATCAAAAATTTCGTCAATCGTGCTGAACTGCAATTCGGCGAGAAAACGCCCGGCCAACTTGTCGGTGTCGTTGCGGAAATATCCCTCCGCCGCGCCGGAAATCTGCCGGACGGCGTAATTCAATTCGCCGACGCAAAAACGCAGCGAGCGCGGAAAATTGTCGTTGAGCAGAAGAAATTCCGCGACGAGCCGTGGATTGACTTCCGCGCCATAAATGGATTTGTAGGCGTCCCACGCGCTGCACGAGCGCAGGACCGCCGACCATTCGAGCGCCTCGGTCTGGCTCACGCTTTTGGGCGCGCCGCGTTCGGGCAGCGTTTCGTAGCGCACGTCGAGGATTCGCGTTGTCTTGTCGCCGCGTTCGAGAAATTGCCCGGACTGCACGAACCACCAGCCTTCATTGTGGATCAGCGTCGCGTTGGCGATGCCGTTCAGGTGCAGCGAGCCGGCTTTTATTTCCTGGAAAAATTCACTGGGGCTGCGCTGCCAGACTTTGCGCGCCTGCGGCGAACGGATGAAAAGATAAAGCCGGTTCAATTCCTCCCACAATTCGAGCGTGAGCTGGTCGCGCACCATGCGGGCGTTTTCGCGCGCGGCGCAAATGCACTGGACGATTGAATTTGGATTCTCACTTTGGAAGACGAGAAATTCGGTGACGGCGTGGCCGGTCGCGCGCGGGTGCAGTTTGAAAAACGCCTCCTCGTCGCCGGTGGCTTTCACGATCGGCAGCCAGTGCGCGGCGAGGCGTTTTTCGTCGAGGTTGCGCAGGTCGAGGAGCAGCTGCAGGTTCACGTCCACAAGGCGCGCGACGTTTTCGGCGCGCTCGATGTAACGGGCCATCCAGTAAAGCGAATGTGCGACGCGGCTTAACATGAGGGTTGTTGAATCGTGAATCGTGAATCGTGAATCGGCAAATTGGCTTGCGTCACCAGAACGCAACCCGATGTAACGATGCAACAATTCAACGATGCAACGCTTGTTAAATTATTCATCTCCATAAAGCACCCAAGTATCCTTGCTGCCGCCGCCTTGCGACGAGTTGACGACGATGGAATCCTTCCGCAACGCGACGCGCGTGAGGCCGCCGGGAATGATTGAAATCCGTTCGCCCGACAAAATGAACGGGCGCAAATCCACATGGCGCCCTTCCACCGAGCCGTCGCAAACCGTCGGATGTTGCGAGAAAAACACGAGCGGCTGTGCGATGTAATTGCGCGGCTCGGCAATGACTTTTTCGCGGAACGCGGCGATTTCGGCCTTCGTCGCCTTCGGCCCGATCAGCATTCCGTAGCCGCCAGATTCGTTCGCCGCCTTGACGACGAGTTCGGGCAGATGCTCCAGAATATATTTTTTGTCCGCCTCCTCGTTCGCGAGATACGTCGGCACGTTCGGCAAAATCGGTTCCTGATCAAGATAATATTTGATCATTTTCGGCACGAAATAATACATCACCTTGTCGTCGGCGATGCCCGTGCCGATGGAATTTGCGAGCGAAACATTTCCGGCGCGGTAAGCGTGGACGATTCCCGGCACGCCGAGCATTGAATCCTTTCGGAAAACCGTCGGGTCGAGAAAATCGTCGTCAATGCGCCGGTAAATGACGTGGACCGGATGCAGCCCTTTGGTCGTGCGCATGAACACGCGCGAATCGCGAACGAACAAATCGCGGCCCTCGACAATTTCGATGCCCATCTGCCGCGCGAGATAAGTGTGCTCGAAATACGCGCTGTTATAGGCGCCGGGCGTGAGCAGCACGACGGTCGGGTCGGCCACGCCGGCGGGCGCGATGTATTTGAGCGCCTTCAAAAGCTCCTGCGCGTATTGATCCACCGGCTGGACGCCGATGCTTTCAAACATCGCCGGGAACGCGCGCTTCATCGCGCGGCGGTTTTCCAAAACGTAGCTCACGCCGGATGGACAGCGGCCGTTGTCTTCGAGCACGAGGTAATTGCCGTCGCGGTCGCGGATCAAATCCGTTCCGCAGACGGAAATGTAAATTCCCTTCGGCACTTCAAAATTCACAAACTCGCGGCGAAAATGTTTTCCCGACAAGACATAAAACGGCGGAATGACGCCGTCCTTCAAAATTTTCTGCTCGTGATAAATGTCGTGCAGAAAAAGATTCAGCGCCGTGATGCGCTGCGCGAGGCCGCGCTCGATGTGCTCCCATTCCTTCGCCGGGATGATGCGCGGAATCATGTCGAACGGAAAAATCCGCTCCGCGCCCTGCGCGTCGCCATAGACATTGAAGGTCACGCCCTGCCGCAAAAATGCCATGTCCATCGCCTGTCGCTTCGCTGCAAATTCGGCGCGCGTGAGACCCTGGAAAAGTTTCTGGAACTTGCGGTAATGCGGACGCAGCTTGCCCTTTGCGTCGAGCATTTCGTCGAAACAATTGTTGGCGGTGTAATTTTTAATCATAACAAACGCGCGTCAGTTGCGCGTCGCTTTTTGAACGGCATGGACAATTTCAAACAGTCCAATCCTGCGGATGCAACCGGCTTCCGGGCCGGATTTGCCTGAATTTTTCAAACTGTCCGGGCAAATCCGCCCGAATTTACAATCTTTTTTGAGCATTCAAAAGCTATTAAGCAATCACCTTGCCGAAAGCCGGATGATTTTGAAGCGTTGAAAATCTCGGCTGGCTTAATGAGGCCATGAAAGCAGCCAAGGGCATGGCAAGGCGTCAACCATTTGAAATGCGCCCAGTCCCGGAAAATTTTGCCAGCCGGGCTTCGGTGTCGTGCAGAATTTTACACGGAACGGGTTGTGCGCGGCGTGGCCGTGATTCTTGACGGACGCGATGAACGTCCGGGTCAGAAGTTCAAAAATTCCGGGCCGGTTGGATTCAATTCAATTCCGGTCACGGTTCAATTCTGGGACAGGAGAGGATTTTTTCCAAATACATTAGGGCGACGCTTGGTTTTAGCGGAGCGCGACTGTGTCGCAGACCAGCCGCAGCAGTGGATGGTGGCAGCGAAATTGTTGCCGGAGAATTGGCGTGGCGGGAAATATGCGATGCGGTTTTGGAGCGGCGCAACACTGGTGATCTTAACCGTGCGACGCCAAATTTGTTTGAGTGAAAGCGGGGATTTTGTTATCTCAAGGCTGGAACTACGCGCGCATGAACGAAAATCAAAGCAAAGAATCGCCGCCGGACTGGCGGGCGGACACGATTGAATGCTGGCATCGGCTGCCAAACAAGGCGTTTTTCTTCGCGCTGCTCGCGGTGTGGCTGCTGCTGTTCCAGTTTTGGGGCAACTCAATCCTGGGTTACGTCCACACATCTTCGCTGTTTGGCTGGCTCTATTTTCTGTATAACATCGGCGGCGGGGACGATCAGAACGACGACAGCTACGGCGACATCATCCCATTTCTGGTTGTCGGAATTTTTTGGTGGAAGCGCAAGGATCTGCTCGCGCTGTCGTTGAAAGTCTGGTGGCCGGGATTGCTGATGCTTGCGCTTGCCGGGGTGCTGCACGTCGCCGGTTTTCTGCTCCAGCAGCCGTTGATTTCCATCGTCGCCCTGTTTGCCGGGATTTACGCGTTGATGGGAATGGCGTGGGGACGCGAATGGCTGCGGCACAGCATCTATCCGTTTTTCCTTTTTGTGTTTTCAATCCCGCTGACGGCGCATTTGAATTTCATCTTGTTTCCATTGCGGCTGTTTGTCTGCCGGCTGGTGGAAGCGGTTTCGCATCTGATCGGAATCGGCGTCATCCGGCAGGGCACGCAGTTGCTGGATCCGTCGGGGCATTACGGCTATGATGTGGCGGCGGCGTGCGGCGGGATGAGAAGCCTGATCGCCATTTTTCTGCTGGCGACGGTTTTTGCATTCGGCACCTTCCGTTCGCCGTGGAAAAGATTTTTTCTGATGGCCTCGGCGCTGCCGTTTGCAATCCTCGGCAACATGGCGCGGTTGTTGTGCATCATCATCGCGGCGGAAGCGGGCGGCCAGAAATGGGGCGATTACGTCCACGAAGGCGGCCCGTTTGGGATCATCAGCCTGCTGCCCTATGTTCCGGCGATTGTCGGGCTGCTGGTTGCCGGGCGGTTGATGGAGAAACCGGCTGAAAAGAAACGCGCATGAAAAATCAAAAGCTGCTGATATTTTTTGCCGCGCTTATTTTGATGGCGGGAACGGCGGCCATGCTGGTCCGGCTCAAGACGAATCAAAAGCTTGGCGTGCCGGGCGTCAAATTCACGCCGGTTCCCGGCAGCGTGCAGGTGAAAATTGGACTGCCGGAGCGCGTCCTGGATTTCACCTCCACAAACATTCCGGAGCCGGAAGTTGTCCTGGGTTACCTGCCCAAGGACACGAGCTATACCGAGCGGCTTTATCAGTCGCCCGACGGCGCGGCCATGACGGGAACGATTGTTTTGATGGGCACGGACCGGACGAGCATCCACAAGCCGGACTACTGCCTGCCGGGGCAGGGCTGGCATATTGATTCAAAAAACGTCGTCAATGTGCCGGTCGGCGGCGCGCTGCCTTACGAACTGCCGGTTGCGAAATGGCTCATCAGCGCAAATTTTCAGAAGCCCGGCGGCGGGACGGAAAAAGTCAGCGGCATTTATGTGTTCTGGTTTGTGGCGGACGAGGAACAGACGCCGGAGTTTTACGGGTATTTGAAACTGCTCACGCACGATTTGCTGTTCACCGGCGTTTTGCAGCGCTGGGCTTACGTCAGTTATTTTACGACATGCGAGCCGGGGCGGGAAGACGCGGCGTTTGCGCGCATGGAAAAATTGATCGCGGCATCCGTGCCTGCATTTCAGCCGCCGCCGCGAAAATGACGGCGGTTAAAAGGATTGAAATTCGCCGCCGGTCATTTATGCTGCACGACGTTCTGCTGTTTTTGAACACCTATGTTGCGACGTGACCGCCAGATTCGGGCGCAAATCCACCAGTTGGCGGATGCCATGCTGTTTGCCTTCAGTTTTTGGCTGGCCTACACGTTGCGCACCAATCCGCAGGTCATCGAATGGTTGAAACTGGAGCCGGTTTCCACGCAAACCACCTTTGACAATCTGGCATGGCTTTTCCTCGCGCTGATCATCGGCGGCCCGCTCGTCCTCGAATCGCAGAATTTTTACAACCGCGCGCCGCTTTGCCCGCGCGGCAACTTTCTCTGGCCGCTTGCCAAGGGCTGCCTGCTCACAACCGTCGGGCTGGCGGTGACGACTTATGCCTTTCACATGAATGCAATCGTGCCGCGCGGCATGATGGTGTTCTTCTGCGGCATCAGCTTTTCGCTGATCTGGTCGAAGGAGGAGCTTGTGCGGCTGGTCTTGCGCAGCAAGGTGGCGCAATCCCAATACAGACGCCGGTTCATTCTCGTCGGCACGCAAAAGGAAATCAACCGCATGTGCGTCGAACTGGAAGGGCTCAAGGATGAAAGCGTCGCCATCATCGCCCAGTTCGACCTCACGGCCCACGCGCTGCCGCAGCTCATCCAGATGCTTCATGATCACTCGGCTTACGGAGTGATTTTGAACGCCCGCCACACCTACTTCGAGCAGGTCGAAAACGTCATCAAGGCCTGCGAACTCGAAGGCGTCGAGGTCTGGCTGCTCGCCGATTTTTTCAGCACGCAGATTTCGCGCACGACCCTTGACGAGATGCTCGGCCATCCGCTGCTCATCTTCCGCACCGCGCCTGAAATCTCATGGCAAAGCCTCGTCAAGCACGTCGTGGATTTCACCGGTGCATTTTTAATGCTCCTGCTTTTGATTGTGATTCCAGTCATCCCGTTGATTGCGCTGGCGATCAAGCTGGCCTCGCCCGGACCGGTTTTTTTCCGGCAGCAGCGCTCTGGCCAGAACGGCGCGCCGTTCACGGTCTATAAATTCCGCACCATGGTCACCAACGCCGAGCAGTTCAAGCACGAGCTTGAGGCGATGAACGAGATGACCGGCCCCGTCTTCAAGGTCACCAACGACCCGCGCGTGACGCGCCTCGGGAGATTCCTCCGCAAATACAGCCTCGACGAACTGCCGCAGCTTTGGAACGTCCTGCGCGGCGAAATGAGCCTCGTCGGCCCCCGCCCGTTGCCCGTGGACGAGGTCAAGCGCTTCAACGACCTCGCCCACCGCCGCCGTCTGAGCGTCAAGCCCGGCCTGACGTGCCTCTGGCAGGTCAAGGGCCGCAACCAGATTTCCGATTTCAAGGACTGGGTGCGCCTTGATTTGGAATACATTGACAACTGGTCGCTCTGGCTTGACGTGAAAATTCTGCTGCTCACGCTTCCTGCCGTCCTGCGCGGAACCGGGGCGAAGTGATTTGTTGAAGCGTTAAATGGTTGAATCGTTCAATTGTTTCAATACTCTTCACTTCGCAATTTTAACAGTTCAACCATTTAACAAATCACGATGAAAAAAACCTCCGTCGTCACCGGCGCCGCCGGATTTCTCGGCTCGCACCTCACCGATCTGCTTTTGTCGCGCGGCCACAAAGTCATCGGCCTCGACAATTTTGTCACCGGCAGCGTGGACAACATCTCGCACCTCGGCGGCAATCCGGATTTCAAATTCATCCAGCAGGACGTCACCGAATTTATTTTCCTCGACGCGCCCGTGGACTACGTCTGGCACTTCGCGTCGCCCGCCAGCCCGATTGATTATCTGCAAATTCCGATCCAGACGATGAAGGTTGGCTCGCTCGGCACGCACAAGGCGCTCGGCCTTGCCAAAAATAAGAAAGCCCGATTCCTCGTCGCCTCCACCTCGGAAATTTATGGCGATCCGCTCGTGCATCCGCAGACCGAGGAATACTGGGGCAACGTCAGCACCATCGGCCCGCGCGGCTGTTACGACGAGGCCAAGCGCTTCGCCGAGGCACTGACGATGGCTTATCACCGCGAGCACAAAGTTGAGACTCGCATTGTCAGGATTTTCAACACTTACGGCCCAAGAATGCGATTGAACGACGGCCGCGTCGTCCCGGCATTTATTTCGCAGGCGCTCAAAAACAAAGCCATCACCGTTTTCGGCAAAGGCACGCAGACGCGCAGCTTCTGCTACGTCTCCGATTTGATCGAGGGCATTTACCGGCTGATGATGAGTGACTATGACTTGCCCGTGAACATCGGCAACCCGGTGGAATTGACCATGCTGCAATTCGCCGACGAAATCATCCGCGCGACAAAATCCAAAAGCAAAATTGTTTTCAAGCCGCTGCCGCAGGACGATCCCAAACAGCGCAAGCCGGACATTTCAAAGGCAAAGAAAATTCTCAAATGGGAGCCGAAAGTGATGCTCGCGCAGGGACTCACGGACACGATTGCGTATTTTCGAACGAAGGTCTGACGGGATTTTCGGTTTTCGATATAAGATTTACGCGCCGAACAGATTTTGGACTCGTAAATCGTAAATCGCATGTCGTAAATTCGGCAAATGCTTTTCCGCGCGCGCCAATTTGAATTTGTTTTCCCGCGTCCGGCGCTCGTCATGGGCATTGTCAACGTCACGCCCGATTCCTTTTCCGACGGCGGAATATTTTTCGATCCGCGCAAAGCTGTCCGGCACGCGCTGAAGCTCGTCGAGGAAGGCGCGGAAATTCTCGACATCGGCGGCGAATCCACGCGGCCCGGCGCAAAACCGGTTTCTGAAAGAGAAGAATTGCGCCGCGCGATTCCCGTCATCGAAAAGCTGGCGGTAAAAATCAAGATTCCGCTCTCAATTGACACGATGAAGCCCGCCGTCGCCCGCGCTGCGCTCGAAGCGGGCGCAAGCATCGTCAATGATGTCGGGGCAAACCGCAGCGACGAGGAAATGTGGCAGATCGTTTCGGAATTTCACGCGGGTTATGTTTGCATGCACGCGCCGCCGGAACTTCATCAAATTGAAGAGCAAAAAAAAATCGTCGCGAAAATGGAAAGATTTTTCGGCGGGCGGTTGAAAAATTTGCGCGCCGCCGGAATTTTGCCGGAGCAGATTATTTTTGATCCGGGAATCGGTTTTGGAAAAACGCTGGATCAAAATTTGCAGTTGCTCGCGGGACTGGGAAGTTTTAGTAAATTGAAACGCCCGCTGCTGCTCGGCGTTTCGCGCAAGTCGTTCATCGGAAAATTATTTGGCGCAAAGGTGAATGAGCGGTTGCCCGCATCGCTGGCTTGTGCGATTCTGGCGGTCGAAGCTGGCGTGCAAATCATCCGCGCGCACGACGTGGCGCAAACCGTCCAGGCCGTGCGCATGGCGGAGGCGGTGCTGGCGCAAAAAAACAATGTGGGCTTTCTTCCAAAGTGATTTTGGATGGCGCGCCGCGCTGGAAATTCTGATCCTCGCGGTGGTCATTTATTTCATGTCGCGTTTTTTGCGCGGCACGCGCGGCTGGCCGGTGGTCATCGGGTTCGTCATCGTGATGCTGGCGCTGGAGCTGGTCACGACGCTTCTGAATTTGCAGGTGTTGCGCTCGCTCCTCGAAAGCGCGTCGTGGTTCATCGTGGTCGGTGCCATCGTCATTTTTCAGCCGGAACTGCGCCGGATGCTTGCCGAGCTTGGAAACCTGCCGCTTTTTGCCAGCGCGCATGAGCAGCGCGAAAGCATCGAGGTCGTCATCCAGACCTGCGAGCGCCTTTCCGAGGTGAAGATCGGCGCGCTGATTGCCATTGAGCAGTCCATCCAGCTACATGAGGCCGTCGAGTCCGGCGTGCCGGTGGATTGCGACGCGACGCCGGAAATGCTGGAGACGATTTTTTTCCCGAACAACGCCATTCACGACGGCGGCGTTATTTTGAAGGGCGACAGGATCGCCTATGCCGCGTGCATTTTTCCGCTGACGACGCGGACGGATTTGAACAAGTCGCTCGGCACGCGCCATCGCGCGGCCATCGGCTTGAGCGAGGAGACCGACGCGGTTGTTGTCGTCGTCTCGGAGGAAACCGGATTGATCTCGCACGCCTACAAAGGCCAGCTCGTGCGCGGCGTGACGCTGGAGGAATTGCGCGCTTTTCTGACCTCGGTGCTTGTGCAGTCGGGACAATCGCGCGGGGCCGTGGAATGGCTTCGCAAATATTTCAGCGAGCGTTACAAGCCCAGCGCGGCGGTCGTCACCAAAAGCGAATTGCGTCCGGGTGTGAAGCGCTTCGTCAACCCAAACTGATTTTCATGATGCGCGACTGGCTCACAAAAGATCTCGGCTGGAAGATTTTCTCGGTCATCCTGGCGGTGGTCGTCTGGGTGACCGTCCACAACATTTATCAGGAGCCGGGCGCGGCGACGGCCCGCGCGAGAGAGAACACCTACGGCGACCTGCCGGTGCTCGTCGTCTCAGAGGCGGCGGACGTGCATGATTTCCGCGTCTTGCCCGCCACGGTTTCCGTGACCGTCAGCGGCCCGCCCGAGGCGATGTCCACTTTGCAGGCAAATGAAATCCGCGCGACCGTTGATATGACGGTTGGGAAGGAATTGCGCCGAAAAATTGAGGTCTCGATGCCGCCCAGCGTGACGCTCGTGTCTGTCGAGCCGTCGCACGTCAGCGTGATTGTGCCGTCTCAAAAAATCAAAACTCCATGAGCAAACAGAAAAAAATCTTCGGCACCGACGGCGTCCGCGGAACGGCCAACGTCGAGCCTGTCACGGCGGAAACCGCGTTGAAGCTCGGACGCGCCGCCGCGCACGTTTTCAAAAATCTTGAGTCTCAATCGCGCGGTCGTGGCAAATACAAGATTGTCATCGGCAAGGACACCCGGCTTTCCGGCTACATGCTCGAAAACGCCATTTCATCCGGCATCCTTTCGATGGGCGTGGACGTCCTGTTCATCGGGCCGCTGCCGACGCCGGGCGTCGCCTATGTCACGCGCAGTTTGCGCGCGGACGCGGGCATCGTCATCACAGCCTCGCACAATCCTTACGAGGACAACGGCATCAAATTTTTCGGCGCCGACGGCTTCAAGCTGGACGACAAGATTGAAAACGAAATCGAAGGACTCGTTTTCGGCGGCGAGATTGAAAAAGTCCGCCCGACCGCCGGAGAAATCGGCAAGGCCGTCCGCATTGACGACGCTCTTGGCCGCTACATCGAATTTGCCAAGTCCAGTTTCCCGCGCGGCATGACGCTCGAAGGTTTGCGCGTCGTCGTGGATTGCGGGCACGGCGCGGCCTACAAATCCACGCCGTCCGTGCTTCACGAGCTCGGCGCGGAAGTGATCGTCTACGGCCATCGCCCCGACGGCACGAACATCAACAAGGATTGCGGCTCCATGCACCCGGCGCAGATGTGCCACAACGTTGCCGAACATCAGGCGCACATCGGCATCGCGCACGACGGCGACGCCGACCGCGTTTTGCTCTGCGACGAAAATGGAAAATTGATTGACGGCGACGACATCATGGCCATCGCCGCGCTCGACATGCTCGCCGAAAAATCCCTGGCCGAAAAAACCCTCGTCGCGACCGTGATGAGCAACGCCGGCCTGGAAACCGCGATAAAATCCGCCGGCGGAAAAATGATCCGCACCGCCGTCGGCGACAAGAACGTGATTGATGAAATGCTCAAGCACGGCTTCAACTTCGGCGGCGAGCAGAGCGGGCATCTGATCTTCCGCGATTTCGGCACGACGGGCGACGGCCTTGTCGCCGCGCTGCAAGTTTTGCGCATCATGAAGGCGAAGGGCCAGCCGCTCTCAAGGCTCGCGAAATGCTGGACGCGCTTCCCGCAGCTCGTGACCAACGTGAAAGTGCGCGAGAAAATTCCCTTCGAGAAAATTGACGGCGTGACGAAATTTGTGGCCGCTGCGGAAAAGGAATTGAAATCCGCCGGCGGGCGCGTGCTGCTGCGCTATTCCGGCACGGAACCGAAGGCGCGGTTGCTGCTCGAAGGCCGCGACGCGAAAGTTCTGGAAAGCTGGTCAAAAAAAATCTGCGGCGCGATTCAGAGGCAGATTGGTGTATGAACAACAAAAGCGCGAAGGAATTTCCCGTGGCTGTGCTGTGCGTGAATTTCAGAGATTAGTGAACAATCGTCACTCGCGGCAATTCGTTTTTGCAATAAACCAAAACTCGGCCAAGCCATTCCGTAATTATTTCCAATTCCAATTTATGCTGCCAGCATTGAGGACTTTCTTGTCGGTGTCTCCAACCAGCCATTCCGAGATGCAATCGCTGCAAAGACCAAAAAGCAGGATCAAGTGGCACAAGCGTTCCTTCGGCGACCGATAATTCTTCCAAGCCATCAGCAGTGACACTCGAAACAGGCTGCTCACGACTCCGCGAGTGAAGGTCAATCAAATTTGGATCTATGTGCCAGTGTGGCTGCGCAGCCCCATTGCCTCCGGCCTTTGTATTGTCCCATTCAGCCCGAAGTATTTTGGTTTGCTCTTTATTGGCGTTGCCAGCATAGAAACCAACAGAAACTCCAACCATATCCAGCATCGGTGCGGATTTGCGCCTTGTTCCGGCGATGCTCGTTTTAACCCACTTTTCTGACCATGAAACCCACAGTGGCACAATAGCTTCAGGCTCACTAAATCCGAACAGGACTTTTTGGCCGCCACGCCCTTCATTCAGAAATTCAAAAATCAAACTTTTGGATGTTGGTTTCGCCGCAAAAGACACCGTTGAATTTGGAAGTGCTGATTTCCAGTCAAACCCTTCACTTGAGGAATCTATTTGCAGGCTGATTGCAAAGGCATCAGAAAACGCTTTTTCAACCGCAACGTGAAATTGCGCCAACTGGCCTTCCGTTACTTGTTCTGCGTTTGCCATGATGTGAACTCACTTCACCGCTCCGATTGGAATCCGGTAAATGCGAGCCACCAGATTTTCAAGTTGATCCAACTCCTCAATGGTTCGGCCAGCGTGAATTCGTCGGCCCATTTCGACAAGAGACGCGCAAACGTCGCCATCAACCATGTCCGTTTGGGATAGATCAGGCAGCGGGACTTTGTCCACGAAGCGATTTGACAAATCAAACTGACCACCTTGAACCCGGGGGCAAAAAAGTGCGAGCAGCCGTTCAAACACTCCGCTGTTGAATATCGCCAGATAAGCAAATGGAAGTTCGGTTCGGAAAAACCAACGATTAGCTTCCTCCCCCTCCAACTCCATGCTGCTTGGAGAATGTTTCCAAAGCCAGCCATGACCTTGCACAACGGCAAACTCACCGGTTTTGTCGCAAGCAAATGTGCGAGCCAAAGTTGGTGGAGTGAAACGAACGTCCCGCTCAAGCCTTCCGGCAGATTTTGCATCGGGAGCTAAACCGGCAAGGTGCAACTGCTCAAAGTTTTCCCGCTCCACCACCAAGTTCGCTTCTTGAAAAAGTCTGCCCGCAGCATGACGCAATAACAACCCTGGCTCTAAAATGCAGCCAGTCAGCGGTTGAGGGCGTGAAAAGTCAGACAATAACGTTCCAATCTGCGCCCTCTTTGCCCGTTGCTCAATCTGGTAAATGTCATCAAGCGTTCCCCCTGTGTTTTGAAGCAGCGATAGAACATCAGCCACAGTTCTCGCGTTATTGATATCGGATGTTTCAAGCACTCCGGCCTTCTTGCGTTCAGCGGCAACCAGCAGAGCAAGAAAAACCTTAACCGCTTCGATTGTCTTCTGGCCATGTAGGGCTGCGCGCACTTGGCGAAATGCCCGCAGCACATGAGAAACAACATCAGGCGCTCGTAGTGTGCCGCTTTGGTTGAGGATATGGACGACTTTTCCTGCTTGCCCAACATTTTCGGGCAATCGAAAACGACGAGCTACAGGATAATCCCAACGCCGGACAAAAAATTCTTCGCGTTTCGAGTCAACAACTATAGCGTGATTAACATCGCTCGACCAACTCCAAGAAACAGGGCGGTCTTTCAACTGATCGGCGTCGTCACAGATGGATAAGGCGAAGCTGGCTTTTCCATCCATCAAAACAGCGTGGCTTCCTGGTTCATTTTTCGCCAACGCATCCGGGAACATCGGAACATAAACCAGCCCTAACGCTCGTGACCACGAACGCGCATCGTTAGGATTCCAGTCACCTGATTGCATAGCGAATGGTAAATGTTGTGTTCGACTTTTCCAACATCAATTCTCGACTCCCGCATCGAGCCGCAGCAGGCAATGGCCGAAGTCCACCACGGCTACGCCGGGCGTGGGAAGATATTGCCGCACGAGCTGATAGACGCCGCCGCGCCCTCGCTCCAGCAGCCCCGCCCTGTGCAAGACGTGCAAATGTTTGATGCCGCTTTCGTAGCTGCACCCGCCGACCGCCGCCAGTTCGGCAATCGTCCGCGCCTCGCCGCAGGTCAATTCCTTGAGCATCTTCCAGCGGGACAACTGGCTGATGGCTCGAAGCGATTGTTGGAGGTCGGGCAACGGCCTGCCCGCGACATTTTTGGGAGTTCCAGCATCTGGATTCATGCGGAAAACCTTAAAAACCGAGCATCTGGATGTCAATAACGGATTTCTTCTTCTGTCGGCAGGATTGCTTTATATTCAAGCAGGAATGCTTTTTAATTAAGCAGTATAGATTACTACTCCGGCGGGATGGAATTGTAATGCGGCGGGAATACTTCTTTAATCGGCGGGAACGCTTTATTTTCCGGCGGGAATGTTTATTTAGTAAGCGGGATTGCTTTATTTATCGGCAGGAATGCTATTTTCGTCGGCAGGATGGCTTTTTACTCCGGCGGGGTCGCTTTTGGTGTCGGCGGGGTTGCTGTTTATCATGGCAAGGAATCAAATCACCACGACCTGTTTGTATGTCGGCACGATAGCTTCGGCTTTCGGCTTCATCGCGCGTCCGCTTTCCGATGTGGCGATTCAACAATTCAAGAAGGCAATTCTCCGCTTGTCTGAAAAATTTCCGGCAATACACTTTGCGCCATGCCGGAAGTGATGCGAACGCGCGGATTTCGGTTTTTCTTTTTCAGCCGCGAAGGGCATGAGCCGCCGCACATCCACGTGGAGCGCGCGGAGAAATACGCGAAGTTCTGGCTCGAACCGGTGGTGGAACTGGCGGAGTCGCGCGCATTCCGCAGCCACGATCTGACGGCGTTGCGCGAAATGGTTGAAGAATATCGCGAACAGTTTATACTGGCCTGGAATGAATACCACAATCGCTAAACCTGTGGCGGATGCGGTGGACGTGAAGTTCACCGAGGATTCGCTCGTCGTGTCGCTGGCCGACGGGCGGCAGGTGTCCGCGCCGCTGGAATGGTTTCCGCGTCTGCGCGGCGCGACGGCCAAACAGCGCAAGAACTGGCGGCTCATCGGCGGCGGCATTGGTTTTCATTGGGAAGACATTGACGAGGATATTTCTGTCCGCAGTTTGCTGGCGCAATAAATTTTTCTTCGCAATTTTGGTTTCATCGTGCGCCTGTTTTCCGATGTAACGATTCAACAATTCACGATTTAACGAACCGCGCTTTACGTTTCATCGCCAATGGAGTATTTATCCAGCCATGCAAAATTATTACGTTCCGATTGTTGTGGAGCAGACGGGTCGCGGCGAGCGCAGCTGGGATATTTATTCGCGGCTGCTGGTTGACAGGATTATTTTTGTCGGCACGGCGGTGGACGACAACGTGGCAAACGTCCTCATCGCGCAGCTTTTGTTCCTCCAGATGTCCGATCCGAAGAAAGACATCCATTTGTATATCAATTCGCCCGGCGGCAGCGTCACGGCGGGTCTGGCGATTTACGACACGATGCAATATCTCACCTGCGACGTGAACACTTACTGCGTCGGGCAGGCGGCGAGCATGGGCGCGGTGCTGCTGGCGGCTGGCACGCACGGCAAGCGTTACGCGCTGCCGAACGCGAACATCATGATCCATCAGGTGCTGGGCGGCGCGGAAGGCCAGGCGAGCGACGTGGAGATCCGCGTGAAGTATATGCTGAAATTGAAACAGCGCCTGAACGCGATTTTGTCGAAGCACACGGGCAAGCCGGTGGAGCAGGTGGAGCGCGATTGCGACCGCGACAATTTCATGTCCGCCGACGAGGCGAAGGCTTACGGCATCGTGGATCACGTCGTGCAGTCGCGGAAGGAAATCCCCGGCGGAATGGAAAAGGCGGCGGTGATTGCGTGAGAGATAAAATTGCAAAAATGAAAGGGCAATTTGCAAACCTTTCTTCTGCCCCGGCATTCTGCTAGAAAGCACCCATGCGAACGCTGGACAAAAATCTGCTGGAGACGGCCACGAAACGGCTGGTGACGGAATTTCAGCCGGAACAGGTCTGGCTGTATGGTTCGCACGCCTGGGGCAGTCCGCATGATGACAGCGACGTTGACCTTCTGGTTGTCGTGTCGGACAGCGCCGAATCCCCCATCCGCCGCTCGCAGCGGGCGCACCGGTGTTTGCGCGGATTGCAAATGCCCAAGGATATTTTGGTTGAAACCCGGCAGGAAGTTGACCGCGTCAAGGAACTCCAGACTTCGCTTGAAAATGCAATTTTGAGCCGTGGCCGAAGGCTTTATGGCTGACGTGCGTGCAACTGAAGCGCAGGCGTGGATGGTCAAGGCGTGGCGCGATTTGGAAACTGAGCGGCGCGCGGCGCGCGGCGAACCGCCTTTTTATGACATCGCCGTTTATCACTGCCAGCAGTCGGCGGAGAAAGCCGTGAAAGCATTTCTGGTTTTTCACGGAAAGCCTTACGAGAAAACTCACGACATCGAAGTGCTGGCTGATTTGGCGGGTGAGATTGATTCGAGCTTCAGCAAATTGGCGGACGCCGCCGATGCGCTGACTCCCTATGCCACGCGGTTTCGTTATCCCAACGCCACTTTTGCCGTCGAACCCAAGCCCGCCGAATTCAACGAAGCGTTGCAATACGCCGAATTGATTTATAATTTCGTGCTGAACGTGCTTCCGCCAGAAGCAAAACCTAAATCATAAATTTATATGGCCCGCCCGACCAACATCACGATGTGCAGTTTCTGCGGCAAGTCGCACGCGGAAGTCCGCAAGCTCATCTCCGGGCCGGGCGTCTATATCTGCGACAACTGCATCATCCTTTGCAAAAACGTCCTCGACCGCGAGCTGCAGGTTCAGGCCGAGAAAAAGCAGCCGAAGTTCACCGTGCCAAAACCGGCGGAAATCAAGCGACAGCTTGACCTTTATTGCATCGGGCAGGAACCGGCGAAAAAAACCCTGGCCGTCGCCGTCCACAATCATTACAAGCGAATCAAACCCAACCCGGCGGAAAAGGAATCCGGCAAGTCCGCTGCAATTGACCCGCACGCCGGGGTTGAAATCGAGAAGAGCAACATCTTGATGATCGGGCCGACGGGTTCGGGCAAAACATTGCTCGCGCGCACGCTGGCGAAAATTCTCGACGTGCCGTTCGCGATTGCCGACGCGACGACGTTGACCGAGGCCGGCTACGTCGGCGAGGACGTGGAAAATATTATTCTACGCCTCCTGCAAAATTCCGATTACGACGTGAAGCGCGCGCAACGCGGCATCGTCTACATTGACGAGATTGACAAGATTGCCCGCCGGTCGGAAAGCGCTTCCATCACACGCGACGTGAGCGGCGAAGGCGTGCAGCAGGCATTGTTGAAAATCCTCGAAGGCACCATCTGCAACGTCCCGCCGCAGGGCGGACGCAAACACCCGCAGCAGGAATACATCCGCGTGGACACGACGGACATTTTGTTCATCTGCGGCGGCGCGTTCACCGGCCTTGAAAAGATCATTCAACGCCGCCTCGGCCGGCACACGATGGGTTTCAGCGCGATTGGCGAGGCGCATAAAACTTCCTTGCACGCCGCGCGCGACGAAATGTTGTCGCATGTCGAGCCGGAAGATTTGCTGAACGCCGGATTCATTCCCGAATTCGTCGGGCGGTTGCCGATCGTTACGACGCTCGCCGAATTGACCGAGGACCAGATGGTTTCCATTTTGACGGAGCCGAAGAACGCGCTGACGAAACAATTCGCCAAGCTCATGGCGATGGAAGGCGTGGAGTTGGAATTCACGCCCGACGCCTGCCGCGAACTGGCGGCGCAGGCGCTGAAAAAAGGCACGGGCGCGCGGGCGTTGCGCGGGCTGATTGAGAAGCTGATGCTCGATGTGATGTTCGACGCGCCGGACAACGCCAGCATCGCCCACGTCAAGATCACGCGCGCCGTCGTGCGCGGCGAGAGCCAGCCGATTGTGCGCCGGAAGCAGGACGCAGAAGCGGCGTGAACCTTTGTTTGTAAAAGCAGCTTGCGAACAAACCTCGGTTATTTACACTTCGACAATGTTGGAATCTCTAACAGCAGTTGGGATTCTCATCCTGTTTCTTGTGCCCGGCTAACTTCCCATCTTTGTCGGTTTTAATCTTCGTGCCAGGAAGCAGGCCGAAAATGCTCAGCACAGTGCAATCACTGGTGCAAGCTTATACAAGCCAAACCAAACCTTAAAAAAGCATAATGCTGTCCGGTGGCCGATCTCCCGGTGGCCGCGTTATGTGAAAATGAGCCTGATCATAAGTGGCAGCCATACCCACGCAGGAAGCCATCTGCAAACATCTGCAATGCCAGCCGGGGGACATTTTGGAATACCGGGCGAAGGACGTAAACCGTTGAACCGTTGAATTGTTGCATCGGATTAGGGGTTGCACTCGCAGCCGATTCAACGATGTAACAATTCACGATGTAACAATCCCATCCCAACTACACGATTGCCAAAATGACGGGCGCAGTTCATTTTTACGGGCTTAAAATGAACCGTGAAGCATTGGACAAGTTTTTCGAGCGCGGAATCCTGGCGCTCGTGCTGGCCATACTGGTCTTCGGGCCGCTGGCGATGGGCGCGGTGGACGCGTGGGCGTTTCTCGTCGTCCAGGGATTGACGGTGGGCGTGATGGTTTTGTGGGGCGCGCGGCTCTGGTTCAGCCGCAAGCCGCAACTGCTCTGGCCGCCGATCTGCTGGGTGGTGCTGGCGTTCACCCTTTACGCCGTCGTGCGTTATTTGACGGCGGACATCGAGTATGTCGCGCGGCTGGAAATGATCCAGGTGGTGATGTATGCGTTTTTGTTTTTTGCCATCGTCAACAATTTATACCGGCAGGAATTTTCGCAGGTCATCAGCTTCACGCTGGTTTTGCTGGCGGCGGGAATTTCGCTGTATGCGGCCTGCCAGTATTTGAGGCATTCAACCCGGGTCTGGAATTTCACGTCGCCGTATTTGGGCCGCGCTTCGGGCACCTACTTTTCGCCGAACGACTTCGCGGGGTTTCTGGAAATGATCCTGCCGCTGGCGGTCGCCTACATCCTGGCGGGGCGGATCAAACCGGTGACGCGGATTGTGCTTGGCTACGCGGCGCTGGGTGTGATGTTTGGAGTGGTGGTTACTTTTTCGCGCGGCGGATGGACGGCTTGCGGCGTGGCGTTGCTGGCGTTGCTGGGGATTTTGATTTTCCACCGCAACCACAGGATTCCGGCGCTGCTGCTGCTGGTTGTATTGGCCGGCGGCGGAACATATTTCACAAAGAATTATCTGGAGAAGTCGCTGTCCTACATGAACCGCGTCGAGGGAACGCTGGACAGCAGCGAGGACAAGCTGGATTTCCGGCGCGGCATGTGGGCGGCGGCGGAAAGGATGTGGCTGGACAATTTCTGGTGCGGCGTCGGCCCGGCGCATTATGACTATCGCTTCCGGCAATATCGCCCGGAACAAATTCAGGCGCGGCCTGACCGCGCGCACAACGATTACCTCAATTTGCTTGCCGACTGGGGAACGGTTGGCGGAATCATCGTGCTGTCCGGCATGACGGTTTTTGTCATCGGCCTGCTGCAGACGCGCAATCACGTCCGCCGGGCGGAAAAGGATTTTGGCGGGGGACAGAGCAACCGTCTCGCGTTTTTTCTCGGCGGATCCACGGCGCTGTTCGCGCTGGCCGTCCATTCCGTCGTGGATTTCAACCTGCACATCCCGGCGAACGCGATCCTCGGCGTGACGCTGCTCGCCCTGTTGAGCAGCAACCTGCGGTTCGCCACGGAGAGCTACTGGCTGAACATCCGGCTGCCGATGAAAATCCTGGTGACCGCCGCGCTTGCCGCCGGCGTGGCTTACCTAGGCTGGCAGGAATGGCGTCGCGGCCGCGAGCAATTCTGGCTGGCGCGGGCGGGGCAGTCGCCGGTTCCTTTTCCCGACCGTGCGGAGTTTCTGGAAAAGGCGTTTGACGCCGAGCCGATGAATTTTGAGACGTCTTACGAAATTGGCGAGGCGTATCGGGTCCAAAGCTTCGAAGGCGGGAACGATTACGCGGCGCTGGCGCGAACGGCGCTGGGCTGGTATTCGCGCGGCATGGAACTGGACCGTTTTGAAGGCTACAATTATATGCGCTACGGGATGTGCCTCGACTGGCTGGGACTTCACGACGAGGCCGGGGAATACTTCCAGCGCGCCGAGGCGCTTGATCCCAACGGCTATTTCACCATCGCCAACTTCGGCTGGCATTATGTGCAGACCGGAGATTACGCGGCGGCCAGGTCATGTTTTGAGCGCTCATTGCGGATCGATTGGCAAATGGAAAACGTCCTCGCCCGTTCCTATCTCCAAATTGTCGAGCAAAATCTGGCGGAAAAGGCGTCCGGCAACGCTGTTTTGCCCGCAGGTTTTTGAAGGTAAAAACAGGGAAAAATCAGGTTGACATTCGACGGCCTAACCTTATATTGTTCTGCGGATAGGGAAAAACTAAAAAATTGTTATGAAATACATTCAAGCTTTGTTTTCTGCGGTAGCATGCGCTGCTGTCATGGCGTTCACCTCCACTGCATCGGCCCAAGACGTCAAACAGGGCGTCGTGACCGTTGTCCGCATTCATGGCGAGGCAAGATATTCCGCCGGCGACAATGTCTGGCATCCGGTGATGCCTGGCACCACCTTGAGCGACAACGACGTCATCCAGTCCGGTGCCAATTCGACGGTGGACTTGGTCTTGGCTGAAAAGGTAGCGCGAGTCGGCTATCAATCAACGGCTGGATCGCCGATTGGTGGTTCAGTCACCATCGCGGGCCTTCCTGTCACGCCCATAAATGCCGGCCAATCCACGCCGGAACAAAACATAATCCGTCTGCAACCCGACACGACGCTTGCCATAGACAAGTTCACTTTCACACAAACGGGTGCTGACACCGTCAGCGACACGGAACTGGATTTGCGCTCTGGAAATGTATTCGGCAACGTCAAGAAAATTTCCGCCGAGTCAAAATATCTGATCAAGATGCCGACCGGTGTTGCCGGCGTTCGTGGCACGGCCTTCCTGCTCGGAGCCAATGGTGACGTGACGGTGCTTTCAGGTTCCGTCGTGGTTTCCGGCATTGGAGCCAACGGCCAGGTCTATACGACGGTTGTTGCTGCGGGAGACCAATTCAATCCGCAGACCGGTCAAGTGACCCGTCTGACTCCTCGGTCACTGGTTGCTGCAATACGCGATGCAACCGCGATTGTCATAGCGATTCATGAAACCGTCACCGTCGTGGAAACACCCACTATCAACGGTTATACGCCCATCATTGATGTATCCCCGACTTCCGGTCATTCAGGAACATTTGTGGGTAATCGTTAATCTTTAATTTTTCAAAAAAGCCAGCGCAGCCTTGAGTTGCGCTGGCTTTTTGTTTAATCCCATGGTGTGACGCTCAAGCCCATCAAACGCGCGCCGGTGATTCTGACCGTCACCGTCCTTGCGCTCGTCTGCGGCCTCCGGCTGCTGCGGCTGGATTTTTTGGAGCGGCCGGAATGGATGACCTACGATTTGCGTGCGAAGGCCGCGCTCCATTTTTCCGCGCCCGTCGCGACAAATCTTGCCCTGGTCGCGCTTCAGGACTCCAGCATCGTCGCAGTGCAAAACGGATCGCTCGGTTTTCATTTCGGGCTTGCATGGCCACGCCAGGTCTATGGCCGGCTCGTCGAGGAACTTTCGGCGCAGGGCGCAAAAGCCGTTGCATTCGACGTGCAATTCGAGGAATTACGCCCCGACCATCCGGCCGTTCAAATGGCCGACGGCAGTCTCGTGGAATCCGACGACTATTTCGCACTTCAAATGCGCCTCGCCACCAATGTCATCCTTGCCACGACCGCCGACGCGCCGCTGCCGGAATTGTTCGCCACCAACGCGCTCGCGCCCGGTGACATTTCGACCGAGAAGGATTCCGACGGCGTCCTGCGCAGCGTCAAAGCTTTCCGCATTTACCGCAAGTGGCATCCGCTTTTCGAAAAGGCGGCGGACGACTACGGCGTGGATTTGAGCAGCGCGAAGATTGTGCCCGGCAAAATCATTTTGTCGCAGACCGGCACGACAAACACTTTTCCAATTTCCGTGGACGCGGAAAATAATTTTTCGCTCGCCGATTTTGTCGGCGACAAATTGCCGCCCGGCGTCGCGCCCAAGGCCAAAGCTTTCACTGACGAGCGCGTCTGGCAAATGGGGATCGTTCTCGCCGCGCAGGAATTGAAGCTCGATCTGGCGAACGCGGAAATTGACCTGCCGCGCGGGAAAATCATTTTGCGCGGACCGAACGGAATTGAGCGGACAATTCCCGTTGACCGCGACGGGTTTTTTTATGTTGATTGGCGGTTGAAGCCGAACGACCCGCATTTGCTGGAAGCACCGGTTGAAAGTCTGCTCTGGCAGGATAAGCAGCGGCTTTCCGGGGAAACAAACGGCCTGACCGACGCCTTTCGCGGCAAGCTCGTCGTCGTCGGCTCGACGGCGCAAGGCAACAACCTGACAGATCGCGGCGCAACGCCTCTGGAAAAGGATACGTTTCTCGTCACCAAGCACTGGAACATCGCCAACTCCGTCATCACCGGCCAGTTTGTCCGCCGCGCGTCACTGCCGCTGGAAATCGCGCTCATCATTTTTCTCGGCCTGCTCACGGCGTTTCTGACGTGGCAGTTGCGCGCGTTCGCGGCGGCGGGCGCGACGTTACTGCTCGCGGCGATTTACACCGCCATCGCGTTTTTTGCGTTCGTGAAATTCCGGTTCTGGCTGCCGCTCGTTTTTCCGCTGGCCGGCGCGATGCTGGTGGAGCACCTGATGCTCGTCGTTTATCGCGTCGTGTTTGAAGAAGGCCAGAAGCGCCACGTCAAAACCGTCTTTTCAAAAATCGTCTCGCCCGATGTCGTCAACGAATTGCTGCAACTGGAAAAACTTTCGCTCGGCGGCGGACGGCAGGAGATCACGGTCTGGTTTTCCGACGTGCGCGGTTTCACGCAGTTCACCGACGAAAGCCAGGCGAAGGCGCTGGAATTCATCCGCGAGCAGAATCTTGCCGGCGCGGAGGCCGAGGCCGCCGTCAATGACGAGGCGCACGAAACACTCGCCACCGTGAACCTCTACCTCGGAGCGGTCGCCGATGCCATCAAGCGGCACAAAGGCACGCTCGACAAATACATCGGCGACTGCGCGATGGCTTTTTGGAACGCGCCCGTGCCGAATCCGAAACACGCCGCCGATTGCGTGCGCGCCGCGATTGACGCGCAGCGGGCGATTTACGAATTGAATCTCAAGCGCGTCGAGGAAAACCAGAAGCGCGAGCTGGAAAACATGATGGGCGGTGGCGACGGGCGTCCGAAACCCAGGCTGGCCATCCTGACGCTCGGCAGCGGCATCAACACCGGCATGGCCACGGTCGGCTTGATGGGATCGAACGAGCATCTCTTGAATTACACCGTCTTTGGCCGCGAAGTGAACCTTGCCAGCCGGCTCGAAGCCGTTTCCGGTCGCAGCCGCATCGTCATCAGCGAGGCGACTTACAAGCATTTGCTGCGCGACGACGCGGAACTGGCGGCGACTTGTGTCGCGCTGCCGCCGGTGAAGGTGAAGGGAATTGTCGCCGAAATAACAATTTATGAGGTGCCGTGGCGTCCGCCCGGCGCATCGCCGTTTGACGAGGAGCTTTTCTCCTCCACCAAGCCCGGCGAAGGAACGTCGTTCACCGGCATCATCCAGCGCGAGAGCAATTGAATAATTAGTTTTTAATTTTGGATTTTTAGTTTTTAATTGGGCAAATGCGAACCGCGATTTATCCCGGCAGTTTCGACCCGCTCACCAACGGCCATCTGGACGTGGTGCAGCGCGCGGCGAAGCTGTTCGACCGCGTCGTCGTGGCCGTGGCGAAAAATGAGGGCAAAAAACCGCTCTTCACGCTCAACGAACGGCTCGCGCTTGTGAAGCAGGCGGTGAAACACCTGCCGAATGTGGAGGCCGACACGTTCGACATTTTGCTGGTCGAATATGTCGCGAAGCAGAAGGCGCAGGCGATCTTGCGCGGGCTGCGCGCCGTTTCCGACTTTGAGTTCGAGTTCCAGCTCGCGCTGATGAACCGCAAGCTGGACGAAAAAATCGAGACGATTTTCATGATGCCCAAGGACACCTACACGTTTTTAAGCTCGCGCATCGTCAAGGAAATCGCGCGGCTCGGCGGCGACGTGGGGGCGTTTGTGCCGGCGCATGTCCAGACGGCCTTGATTAAAAAATTGAAGCCGCGAAAATAGTTTTTAATTCTTAATTTTAAGTTTTTAGTCGGCAGCCCCGGCCAAGCTGTTCCTTGCTTAAACTAAAAGATTCAAAACTAAAAATTTATGCTTACCGTCAACCTTCGCCATTTGGAAACGCGCAATCTGGCTTTGCGCGGCGAATTGCCGCTGGTGGAACTGGACCTGGACGTGCGCGATGAATTGATTCATGTCACGCAGCCGGTCGAATACGACATCGGAGTTGAAAGGCTGGACGACGCAATTCTGGTTCACGGCGAATTGCGCGTCGCGCTCGAATGCGAGTGCGTCCGCTGCCTGAAAAAATTCAGCCGCAGGCTGGATTTGGACAATTGGACGCTGCATCTGCCGTTGACGGGCGACGAAAAGGTGTCCGTAAAGAACGATTGCGTGGACTTGACGCCGTTCTTGCGGGAAGATATTCTCCTTGAGTTTCCGCAGCATCCGTTATGCAGGCCGGATTGCGGCGGGTTGAAACCGAAAGCCGGCAAGTCCAAAAAAAACGCAGGTGAAAAAGAATTGAAATCGTCAGCGTGGGCTGAATTGAACAAACTAAAACTGTAATTTTGAATTGATTTTATGGGCGTCCCAAAACGTAAACCTTCGAAAAGCCGGATGCGTCAGCGCCGCGCTTACAACAGCGTGCTGGCATTGCCGCAGGTCGGCAAATGTCCGCAATGCGCCGAGCCATACATCCCACACCGCGTCTGTCCGGCGTGCGGCTTTTACAAAGGACGCCAGGTTTTGACCGTCACGGCAGGCGCGTAAATAATTTTTAGTTCTTAATTTTTGATTTTAAGTTTTGACCGGAAGCGGTTCGCTGCTTCAACTAAAAACTAATCATTAAAAACTAAAAATTAATTTTTATGCGAATCGCAGTGGATGTCATGGGCGGCGACCACGGTTGCGGGGTCGTCATAGCGGGCGCAAAGCTGGCGCTCGATGCCAACAAAAAAATCACCGCGCTTTTTCTCGTAGGCGACCAGGCCGCAATCCACGCCGCGCTGCCGCCGCGCGGCTTCCGCGACCATCGCGTCAAGGTCATCCACACCAGCGAAGTGGTGACGATGGACGACAAGCCGGTCGTCGCGCTTCGCAAGAAAAAAGATTCCTCAATCGCCCGCGCCGCCGAACTTGTCCGCGACGGCGAGGCGGACGCGCTTGTTTCACTCGGCAATACCGGCGGCATTTTCGCGGCGGCCACGTTCAAGGTCGGCAGGATTGACGGCGTGGACCGCGGCTGCATCGCCACGGTCATTCCGCGCCAGGGAAATGAATTTGTCCTGCTCGACGCCGGCGCGAACGTCGAATGCAAGCCGTTCCACCTCGCGCAATTTGCCGTGATGGGAAATATTTTTTCTCGTGAAGTTTTGGGCCGCAAAAATCCGCGCGTCGGCGTCTTGAGCATCGGCACCGAGGAATCCAAGGGCAATGACCTTTCGCTCGCGGCGTTCAAGCTTTGCCAGAAGCTCGATTTGAATTTCATCGGCAACGTCGAGGGGCATGATTTGTTCAAGGATCACGTGGATGTGGTCGTTTGCGACGGATTTGTCGGCAACATCGTTTTGAAAACTTCCGAAAGCCTCGCGGTCGCGATGTTTTCGATGCTCAAGCGCGAACTGATGAGCAACGCAAAATCGCAGATCGGCGCGTTTCTGGCGAAGGACGCCTTTCTGGCGATCCGCAAGCGCATGGATCCGGAGGTTCACGGCGGTGCGCCCCTGCTCGGGTTCAACGGCATGGTGTTCAAGGCGCACGGTTCCGCGCGCGAACGCGCTGTCGCCAGCGCTCTGCGCGTGACGGCGGAGGCGTTGCAGCATGAAGTCAACAAAGCCATCGCCATTGAAATTGCGCGCGCGAATGAAAAATTGTCCGCAGCGGAAATGTCCGTTCTCGCATGAAAACCAAGTTCAAAAATCCGCGCGCCAAGCACGATTTTCAGGGCCGCCCCTGTTCCATCACCGGCGTAGGCTCGTATGTGCCGGAAAAAATCCTGACGAACGCCGAACTGGAAAGAATGGTCGAGACCTCGGACGAATGGATTACCTCGCGCACCGGCATCAAGGAGCGGCGCATCGCCGCCGTGAATGAATTCACCTCCGACCTCGCCGCAAAAGCCGCGTCGCGCGCGATGAAAATGGCCTGCGTCACCGCCGACCAGATTGACCTCATTATTGTCGCCACGCTCACGCCGGATATGCCGTTTCCTTCGACCGCATGTCTCGTGCAGCGCAAAATCGGCGCGGCTCGCGCGGCTGCATTTGACATCGAGGCCGCGTGCTCCGGTTTCATTTACGCGCTGGAAATCGGCCAGCAGTTTATTTTGTCGCGCAGCTATGAAACAGTTCTTGTCATCGGCGCGGAAAAACTTTCTTCAATCGTAAATTGGAAAGACCGCAACACCTGCGTCCTTTTCGGCGACGGCGCGGGCGCGGCG
>Ga0181529_10000161_pt1 | contig 94885 bp, 51 predicted proteins | sample PEATcosm2014_Bin_36_FD_119763 | JGI IMG/M metagenome (GOLD analysis project Ga0181529, IMG submission 119763) | Peatland microbial communities from MTU Mesocosm Facility, Houghton, MI, USA - PEATcosm2014_Bin10_30_metaG | ecosystem: Environmental > Terrestrial > Soil > Wetlands > Peat | place...
GCGGATTGTCCCAATCCGCAGCGCGTCTCCTGGCGAATCGCTTTGAAATTATCCGGGCCGTCTCCAGCCACCCCAATCGCTGCGAGTTGCGACAACTCGCGCTCCGAAATCAGGACGCTGTCCCGGAGTTTTGCTGATTGACAACCGCGCCGGAAAAACTATTCTCCGCATCCATTTAATTTATCCGCGAGCAGCCGCGCGTGCGGTTCTGCCTCGCCCGAGAAAGGAAGTGAGTCCCTTTGACAGAAATTAAACTAAAAAAAGGCGAACCAGTGGATCGCGCGCTGCGCCGGCTTAAGAAAAAAGTCGACCGCGAAGGCACGTTGAAAATCGTGCGCGCCCATCGCACGTTCGAGAAGCCCAGAGAAAAACGCCGCCGCAAGCAGAAGGTCGCGCGTTTCTCCGCCATGCTCACCGCGCGCTACGCGGACTTGTAATCCAAATTCGTCGGATCGTGAATCGTTAAATCGTTGCATCGTCGCGACGGTTTAACGATTCTTCGTTTTACGATTCACGATTTAACAATGTAACGATTCGCGATGTATTCCTTTTCAACCTGCTGGAATTCCCACCGTCACACCGACGGCCGCGCCATGCTGCGCGAAATCCGCGACCTCGGCTTCGACCACGCCGAATTGAGCCATGGCATTCGCGTCAGCCTCATGCCCGGAATCCTCGAAGCCGTGGACGCCGGCGAGATGAAAATCTCCAGCCTGCACAATTTCTGCCCGCTGCCGATGGGCGTCACGCACGCCGCGCCGAACCTTTATCAATTTTCCGACGAACGCCCGCGCGAACGCGAACTTGCCATCAAGCACACGCTCAAGACGTTTGAATTCGCCACGCGCGTCAAGGCGTCCGTCGTCGTGCTGCACCTCGGCAGCATCGAGATGAAAGATTACACCGGCAAACTTTCTGAAATGCTCGGGCGCGGCGAAAAAGGTTCGCCCAAATACGAAAAACTCTGCGCCGAAATCTCAAAGGTGCGCGAGGCCAAAAAAGTAAAATTCGTCGAGCGCACCAACGACACGCTCCGGAAACTCCTGCCCGAAGCCGAAAAACGCGGACTCAAGCTCGGCTGCGAAAACCGCCAGGCGCTTGAGGAAATTCCGCTCGAAAGCGACTTCCAATTTTTCTTCCGCGATTTTCCAAGCCCGAACATTTGCTACTGGCACGATTGCGGCCACGCGCAGATCAAGGAAAACCTCGGCTTCATCCACCACGCGCTGCACCTCGAATCGCTCGCCGCTCGCCTCGCCGGATTTCACGTTCACGACGTGCAATTTCCCGCGCGCGACCACTGCGCGCCCGGCACCGGCATGATAGATTTTGCCGCGCTCAAGCCGTTCGTGAAGCCGGAGCACATCAAGGTTTTTGAATTAAGCCCGTCGCTGCCCGTCGAAGCCGTCAAATGCGGCATCGCGCACCTGAAATTGATCTGGGGAAACGAATGAAAAATAACGCTGCGAAAATTGTGCAGCGATTGCAATCGGCCGGTTTCGCCGCGTTCTGGGTCGGCGGCTCCGTGCGCGAACATTAAAATCTGGCATGAGAAATAAAATTCCATTTTACTGTGCCGGACCACGATGAAAATGTTGCAGGATTGCTTTGGCCGGAAGGTGCGGTTCACGGATGAGCGCCGGGCGCATATCCTGGAGCATCCTGAAATGCAAAATTTGGCGGCGGAAGTGGAACGGGTTTTGCGGCAGCCGCAATTCGTCCGGCGTTCGCGCGCGGACGAAGCGGTGAAATTGTTCTACGAATTTTACGCGCAGACAATTGCGGGTGGCAAATGGCTCTGCGTTGTGGTTAAGTATGCGGAGAACGATGCGTTTGTGGTTACGGCCTACCTGACCGACAAACCAAAAGCCGGAGAAGATTTATGGCCGACAAAGTAAAAATCTGGTTCGACGCCGAAGCTGATTTCCTCGAAGTGAGGTTTTCGGACGCCGCCGGTCACATGGCGGCCACCAAGCATGACGCCGTGATGGAACGGCTGGACGCCGGCGGTCGCGTCATCGGGTTCAGCGTTCTGGGCGTGAGCCGCTTCAAAAAGGAAAATCCGCTGGAAGCCGACTTGGTGGCTGCTTGAATCCCGCCTTGGAAATTGTTCGTCGTCTGCAATCGGCAGGCTTCGCCGCGTTCTGGGTGGGCGGCTGCGTGCGCGATTTTCTGCTCGGGCGCGAGCCGCAGGATTTCGACATCGCCACGGACGCCAAGCCGGAACAGGTCGAGAAACTTTTCAAACGCACCGTCGCCGTCGGGCGCAAATTCGGCGTGATGGTCGTCGTCGAAGGCGGACATCAGTTCCAGGTCGCCACCTTCCGCGCCGAGGCGGATTACCAGGACGGCCGCCGCCCGGAAAAAATCATCTTTGCCAACGCCGAGGCCGACGCGCAGCGCCGCGATTTCACGGTGAACGGACTGTTTTACGATCCGCTCACCAAAAAAATCCACGACTGGGTCGGCGGCGAAAAAGATCTGCGCGCGAAAATCATCCGGACAATCGGCAAGCCGGAAGAACGCTTTGGCGAGGATCATCTGCGTTTGTTGCGCGCCGTCCGTTTTGCCGCGCAATTGGGTTTTGAGATCGAGCCGAAGACGTTTGCCGCCGTGAAGAAGCTCGCGCCGAAGATCGGACTCATCAGCGCCGAGCGGATTCGCGACGAGCTTTTGAAGTTGTTCCGTCCATCGCAATTGGATTTGGGAGCGCGCCCGCCTCGGGCGCAGTCCGACGCGCCTCGCGTCGGACATTTCACCGAACCGGCGAGCGGGGCACTCGCCGGAACACGCGAGGCGCGTGTGCTCCCCAAAACAAACTCTGCGTCGCGGGGGCTGGTTTTGCTGCGCGAGAGCGGATTGCTGGAACACATTTTGCCGGAACTGGCGGCGACAATTTCCTGCGAGCAGTCGCCGGATTATCATCCCGAAGGCAGCGTGTTCAATCACATCCGCCTGATGCTGGAAAAGCTCCCGGCGGACGCCCATGAATCGCTGCCGTGGACGGTTCTGTTGCACGATATCGCCAAGCCGGTGACGGCGGAAAAAGATTTGCAAACCGGCGCGATTCATTTCTACGGCCACGAGAAAGTCGGCGCGGAAATGGCGCGCGCGATTTTGAACCGGCTTCGTTTTCCAAAAAAACAGATTGATGAAATTGCCGCGTGCGTTTTGCATCACATGCAGTTCAAGGACGTGAAACAGATGCGCAAGGCGACGCTGCGGCGATTGCTGTTGCGCGAGACATTTCCGCTGGAACTGGAATTGCACAAGCTGGACTGCCTCGGCTCGCACGGCGATCTGGAGCTTTACGATTTTCTGGTCCAGCAGGCGGAAGAATTGAAAAAGCAGCCGGCGATTCGTCCGCCGCTGCTCACGGGAAATGATTTGATTGCGCTCGGAATGAAGCCGGGAAAAGAACTGGGCGCGAAGCTGCACGAGATCCGCGAGAAACAATTGTCGGATGAGTTGAAAACTCCGCGTCAGGCCAAGGCGTGGGTGAAGATATTTTTGGCGGTTTGATTCGCGATTATTGCAATACGTCAGGTGACGGACGTAGCAACGCAGGTTCTAGATACATTTTTCGGATTTCAAAATCCGCGCCTTCGCTTTGGATTCCGACGAAGCCGGATGAAACGGTGCATTCGGTGGTTTCGTTCATCAATTTGCCGTTGATGACGGCTTTCACATCGTTGTCGGCGCAAACCGTCACGTTGGTGTCCCATTCGCCGACGGGATGTTCATTTGTCGGGAAACGCATGGGAAGCGGTGTGTTGGCGTCCATGCCTTTGTGTTCCTTGGATTCCGCGCCGGCCATCAAAAATAAATCACCCTGCCGACCGGACTTGCCCTGGTTCTGAACGCACATCGGCCAGACTTTGTCCGGCATTTGCATGTGGACAAGGACGCCGGTATTGTTGGCCTTCGGCGTGACTTTGACGAAGCGCCAAATGACGGTGACAACATAATTGCTGTAGCTCTGTCTGGTTCGCAGATAGCCGATGGCCGAGCCGTTGCAATGAATGAGGCCGTTCGTGACGCTCCACGTTTGCACCGGGTCGGCGTCGTTTCTCATGCAAAAGGTGAAGCCGTCGAAATTCGTGCCGTTGAAAAGTTCGATGCGGTTTGTCGGCGAAATGGCTTCCTGCGCGGAAACAATTTTTGAGAGCGCAGAACAAATCAAAACTGCGGTGATAATTTTTTTCATCGCGTAAAACTTATTGAAGCGGTTCGATGGAAATTTTCCGGGCTTCCCACGGGCCGCCTTCGCTTTGCAGGCCGATGTAGCCGGAGGAATGGTTGCAGCCAGTGATTTTGTTCATGGACGTGCCGTTGACGATGATTTCCACGGTGTTGGTTTTACAGATGACATTGAACGTATTCCATTCGCCGGCGGGTTTTTCGGCGGACGGCTGGAGCATCTTGATGCCATTATTATTGCGACCGTTGTTTTTCGGCTCGGCACAATCCGCGCCGCCCCAAAACCAAAAATCGCCCTGATGATCGTGCATTCCCTGGCATTCGATGCTGTCGCCCCAGACCAGGTTCGTCGGCGTGTTCGCGTCGCGGTCCTGCATGAAGACGCAGACGCCGGTGTTGATGGCCTTGGTCATGTTGGTCGGAAAACGCCATTCGACGGTGAATTTGAAGTCGGCAAATTTTTTCTCCGTGCGCATGACACCGGTCGGTTTGCCAGTGCATTCGAGCAGGCCGTTGGTGATGCTCCAGGTTTTCATGGGGTCGGTGTTGCCGCGCTCAAAAAATGTCCAGCCGGAGAAATCCTTGCCGTTGAAAAGCTCGGCGTGGCCCGACGGCGTGGCGGCTTCCTGCGCGACGGCCATTGAAAGCGTTAAAGCGAGGCAAAATAAAATGGCGATGGATTTCATGCGGAAAATTAAACACAAAGATACGCGGGCATAAAGAACTTTCAGGAACGCGAAGCGAATTGCTTCTGCGCTCGATCAAAAACCATTTCTGGCGAAATCGCCGTCAGGCATTCGTTCAAATTTTTCCATTTGCAATAAGATTTCATGCAGGGCGAGCAGGGAAGTTCGATGCGCAAGACCTTTTCGAGCTGGCCGCAAGGTCCGGTGCGGCGCGGTTCGGTGGGGCCGAAAATTGCGACGAGCGGTTTGCCGAGCGCGGCGGCGACGTGCATCGGGCCGGTGTCGTTTGTGAGCATCAAATCGCAAAGGCGAATCCACTCGACCATTTCCGGCAATGAAGTTTGGCCGCACAAATTCAGGCAGCGTTCCGGCGATGCTTTGGAAATGATTTCGCCGAGCGGTCTGTCATCGCCGCTGCCGAGAATGGCGAAGCGTGCGCCGGGAAATTTTTCGGCGAGCCGGCGGACGAGTCCGGCAAAATTATCCACCGGCCAGCGTTTGTTGTCCCAACGTGCGCCGGGCTGGAGCAAAATCAGTTTTGAATTTTGAGTTTTGAATTTTGAGTTTTCTTCGGGCCATTTGCGTTTTACCTCGGCGGCAATTTCCGGGCGTTCTGGCAGCCATTGAAAATTGTTGTGAACGGGCACGCCGAGCAGCGGCAACACGGACAGATACCAGTCCACGGCATGCGTGTGAAACGATTTGCGCGGCACGGCAAGGTCGTAAAAACCGCGCGCGCCTTCGCGGACCTCGTCGAGGCCGGCGAGAAGTTTGCCGCTGGCGAGCCACGCGAACGCGCCGCTGCGCGCGAGGCATTGCAGGTCAATGACGACGTCGAAATTTTGTGCGCGCAGCCAGCGGATGCTGCGGAGCATTTCCGGCCAGTTTTGAATTTTGCCCCAGCGTTTTCTTTCAAAACGGACGACGCCGGCCAGATCGGGATCGCCTTCGAGGATCGGTGCGAGCGCGGAATCAATCCACCAGAAAATTTCGCCCGTCGGGAAATGAAGCTTCAACAGGCGCAGGACGGGCAGCGCCTGGATGACATCGCCGAGCGAACTGGGCTTTAGGATTAAAACTTTCAAATGAAGAATTTAGAATGAAGAATGAAGAAACGAAAATGGCGCGTGCCGCGCAAATTGAAATTCTTCATTCTGCATTTTTCATTCTTCGTTTATCGGCCAAATTCCAGCCGTTCAGCGAGCCGTTCCGGCAAGGCGGCGGCGCGGATTTTGGCCTGCGTGGTGGCGATGTCATAGTCTAGGCGGCGGAGTTCAATTGTCCCGGCGTCCATGTCATAAATGACATAGGCGGCCTTGGGATTGTTGTCGCGGGGCTGGCCGACGGCGCCGACGTTGACGAAATATTTTTTTGCCGGATCAATCTTGAATTTGGAATAAGTCCCGCCGCGCACGGCAGTGTCGCGCATGAAGGCGACGGGGACGTGCGTGTGGCCGAAGAAGCAGACCTGCGTGTTCTGATACGGAAAGCTGGCGGCGGCGGCGAGCTTGTCGAAGACGTAGCCCCAGCGTTGCGGCGCGTCGAGCGTGGCGTGGACGATGGTGAAGTTGGCGACCATGCGGGAGTATTTGAGGTCGCGCAGCCATTGTTTTTCCTCGTCGTCCAATTGTTCACGCGTCCAGTGGACGGCGGCGGCGGCGGCGGGATTGAAGCCTTCGAGGTGTTCATCGGTGGAACAGTATTCGTCGTGGTTGCCCTTGACGACGGGAATGTTCATGTCGCGGATGATTTTCAGGCATTCCTTGGGATTGGCGTTGTAACCGACGACATCGCCAAGGCAGACGTAATGTGTCGGGTTCTGGGCCTTGGCATCTTCCAAAACTGTCTGGAGCGCTTCCAAGTTTCCGTGGATGTCAGCGAGGATTGCGTATTTCATTGCGTAATTTCAAAACCGCGAAATTCATTTTGCGCGTCGCCCCATTCTACACTCTCGTCGCGGATAAAACCAGCGAGGATTGCGCCGCGAATGGCGGCGCAAAAAGCCTGGAGTTCCGCATCTTCACCTTCGGCTACGAGTTCGACGCGTCCGTCGGGCAGGTTGCGGACGTGTCCGGCGATGTCAAATCCGGCGGCGACGGTCCTTGCGGTGTAGCGGAACCCGACGCCCTGCACGCGGCCTGAATAAAAAATTTTCATGCGGCGGCGCGCGGCGGCTGGAGATTGAATCGGCACCGCAAGATGAAGCCAAAGTCGGCGGCGCGGCGCAATGTTTTTTGCCGCGCCAAAAAACTTTTTTTCATTTTTGGGAGAATTCTGTTTGACCGTTTCGAAAATTTGACGTAGTTAAACGGTCTGCCTCGAACGACAATTGACAATTTCAATCGCGGCCGGTTTGCGACGATCCTAGATGTTACGGTGATGTTAAATACAAAGTCATTTTTGACGGTGGATTTTGGGGCGGGCAGCCTCAAGCTGGCGGAGTTTGAAGTCAACGAGGCGGGCGGGCTGCGTCTCAAGACTTTTGCCATCAAGCCGCTCGGCGTGGAAGGCTCTGCGGAAGCCACGCGCGAGGCGACCATCCTCAAGGCTCTCCAGGAAACCCTCGTCGAAAAAAATATCAAGGCCAAGGGTGTCAACGTCTGCGCGCCGGGCTACCACGTTTTTTCCAAGTTCGTCAAGTTGCCGCCGGTGGACGCGGGCAAGGTGACGCAGATCATCCAATACGAGGCGCAGCAGAACGTGCCGTTTCCGCTGGCAGAGGTCGTGTGGGATTACCAGATTCTCGGCTCGGCGCCGGGCGGCGAACTGGAAGTGCTGCTGGTCGCGGTCAAATCCGAAGTGGTGGAAGGTCTGTTCCGCGTGGCGGCGCAGGCCAAGCTGCAACTGCAATTGTGCGACGCCTCGCCCGCCGCGTTGTGCAATGCGTTCAGATTCAATTATGGCGACCTTGAGGATTGCACGATGCTCCTGGACATCGGCGCCAAGACGAGCAACCTGCTGTTTTTTGAAAAGGGAAAAGTTTTTTCGCGAAGCATCAATCTGGGTGCGAACAGCATCACGCAGGATTTTGCGAGCGAGGTGAAATTGAAGTTTGACGCGGCGGAACAAATCAAAATCGCTGAAGGCTTCGTAAGCCTGGGCGGCGCGTATGAGGAGCCGGAAAGCCCCAACCAGGCGGCCATCTCAAAAATCGCGCGGCAGTTCATGACGAAGCTGCATATCCAGGTCAACCAGACTATCCAGTTTTATCGCGGCCAGCAGGGCGGGGCGCAGCCGCAAAGATTATTTTTGTCCGGCGGCGCGAGCATCATGCCTTACACGGCGCAGTTTTTTGCGGAGAAGCTGAACGTGCCCGTCGAGTATTTCAATCCGCTTCGCAACGTGCAGATTGACCCGTCGGTGAACCTGGAGGAACTGGCGCAGGTGGCGCATTCGCTCGGCGAGGTCGTCGGGCTGGGCCTTCGCAATCTGGCGAACTGCCCGGTGGAAATGAATCTGATGCCGGACAGCACGTTGCGCTGGCAGGCGTTCGACCAGAAGAAACCGTATTTCATCGCGACGCTTTTCAGCCTCGTGCTGGTGGCGGGAGCCGTCGGGTTTTTGTTCCAGAAGCTGGCGGTGACGAAGGAAAACGACGCGAACGATCTGGAGCCGAAGGTTGTGGAATTGCAGGACAAGTCAGACCGTTTCAACACTGCCTATCAGCAGTTTCAATCAACCAAGGCGGAATCGGATCAAATCACATCGTGGATGGAGTCGCGATATTACTGGGGCGACGAGCTGACGGAATTGCGCCGCGTGCTCATGCAGTCCGAGGATGACATGAAGAAGAAATTGTCCGCGCAGAAGCCGAATGTGGAGGCGGGCATCTGGATCGAGCAGATGACGACACTGGCGACATCCGCCGCGAACGGGTCGCCTTTTCCCGCTCCTGACAACACGGCGCCGGGGGCAAGTGCGAATGTTTCCACCAACGCCATCACGCTGGTCTGCCGCGCGGTGGATCTTACCAAGGTCACCGGCGATGCCTCGGCCAACAACGAAACCGCCTTTGAGGTGGAAAACCAGTTGAAGTCGTCCCCGATGTTCGATCCAAAGACGACGCAACTGGCCGGCCAGATCACGCCGGACGAAACCACCGGCACGTTCACCTTTGGCGTCACCGTCACGCCGCAAAATCCGCTGAAACTTTGATATGGGCTGGATCAAGCGAAATAAATTTTTTGTCATAGGCCTCGTTCTCGCGCTGGGAATGCTGGGCGCGGCGGGCTTTTATGATTATCAAAGCTGGAACCGCAACACGGCGGCGTTTGAGCATCTCAACGAGATTTATGCGAAGCTGCAGGAACTGACGCACAAGCAGCCTTCGCCGGGCAACGACAAGGTTGACAACATCAAGGCCGCACAGGACCAGGACCGGCAGACGCGCGATTGGATTCGTGAAGCGAGAAAATATTTCCAGCCAATCGCCCGGATTCCGGCCGCAAACAACGGATTGATGAACACGGAAGAGTTTGTGAAGGCGTTGAGCCGGACGATTGACCAGTTGCAGCATGACGCCGCCAGCGCCAACGTCACGCTCCCGCCGGATTACGGCTTCTCCTTCACGGCGGAACGCAACCGGATGACTTTTGCGCCCGGCAGCCTGGATCTCCTTTCCGCGCAACTGGGCGAAGTGAAGGCTGTTTCAGAAATTCTTTTCGAGGCGCGCGTCAACTCACTGGACGGCGTGCAGCGTTCCCGCGTCTCGGATGACGACGTCTCCGGCCCTCAATCCGACTATATTGACGAAACCCCGCAGACAAACAACATTGCCGTGCTCGCACCTTGTCAAATCACCTTCCGCGCCTTCAGCGCCGAAATCGCGCAGGTGCTGGCCGGTTTTGAAAACTCGCCGCACGGGTTCATCGTCAAAGGCATCAACGTGCAGCCTGCGGCAGGAACCGCCGATACGACGGCTGCGGCGGCCCCGGTCGAATCTCCTTTTGCTCCCGCGTCCGCCGCGCCCGCAGGCAGGGGCGGATTGCAGACGATCTTGAAGGAGCAGTTGCTACGCGTCACGATTGAAGTCGAGATTGTGAAACTGAAGGATTGAACCCATGGATTTCATCAAAAAACATTATGAGAAAATCCTGCTGTGCGCCGTGCTGCTCGGCTTGGTCGGCGCGCTCGTGATGATGGGATTCGTCATCGAGATGGACAAGCAAAAGTCGCAGGACGTGAAGAATAGTTTCTTTGGCGGCAAGATCCAGGCGCTGCCGGAGCTGGACTTCACGCAGCAAACAAACTTGGTCGAGCGGCTGCAGTCCCCGCCGGATCTGGATTTTTCGACGTCAAACAAGCTCTTCAACCCGGTGCAGTGGCAAAAGGATGTGAACGGCAAGCTGATCAAGATCACCGGCGACAATGTGATCGGCCCCGGCGCTGCGGTCATCACGAAAATCACGCCGCTTTATTTTATTCTGACGTTTGAAGCCGTGGAGACGAACGCCCAGCCCATCGGATATTTTATCAGCGTCGAGAACCAGGCGGCGGCGTATCCGCAGCAGCGCCGCCCGTTGCGCCATTACGCCACCCTGGGCGAAAAAAACAACATCTTCACGATCACCAACATCATCGGAGCGCCGGGAAATCCGGATCAAGTGGTTTTGAAATTGTCGGACGGCGGGACGGCGACGGTGACGCCGGGCAAGCCGTTTCAGCGCGTGGACGGTTATTCGGCGGATTTGAAATATGATCCCGAAGGGTTGAAATGGCCGGCACGCCGCGTGGGGGCCGACTTAAAATTTGCGGGTGATGATTACAATATCGTTGCCATTCATGAGAACGAAGTGATACTATCCGCACAATCAAACCAAAAAAGAACAACCTTGCGATACGCGCCTTGATTATTAAAGGCCAGCGTTGAACAGCGCATTTGCGACGAACCTGAAAGAGACCATGACAAAAGCAGCAGCCCTCTCACTCGGCCTGATATTTCTTCTGGCATCCGCCGCGCAGAATGCGGCGGCACAGGCCGACGACACGGCTTTGGCGGTCAGCCATGCCGTGCAAGACCAGGCCAACACGATCGTCCTGCGCAAGAAACTGGAGGACGCCAGGGCTGCCGCCGTAAATGGCGACCTGGCCGGCGCGGCAAAACTTTACGAGGACGCCTACGCGGTCGCGCAGACAATCGGCTCCGGCGTGGATGTCGAGACTGCGCAGACAATCGCCGGTTTTGCGGCCACGCGGCTCGCAATGGCACGGCAGGCGCAAAGCCACGGCGACTGGCGCGAAGCCGATGCGCAGGTGAGCCGCGTGTTGAAAGTGGACCCGAAAAATCCCGACGCGCTCGCCTTCAAGAAACAAAACGATGCGATGGTCCTGGCCATGCGCGGCAGGATACCTGATGAGCCGACGCTCACAAGACGCGATGCTGTTGAAAAGGATAAGATCCAGGCCGGCACGCTGGTGCAGGACGCCAAGGTGCTTTACGAGTCGGGCAAATTGGAGGAGGCCGAGGCCAAGCTGAACGAGGCATTGAAATTGGATCCGGACAACGTGGGCGCCTATTATTATTTTCAACTGATCAAGTCGGCCCGTTACGACCGCGATGAACACAAAGCCACGACCGCCGCGCAAGACGCCATGGTGAAGGTGGAAAGCGCCTTCAATTCGGTGATCCCCAGCATGTTGCCGGTGCCGAATCCCTATGCCACGAATGATCTGATTTACACCGGACCCGGACGCCAGATGATTGAAAACAAACTTAAAAACTACAGCCTCAGCTCCATTTCCTATGACCCGCCCGTTCCGTTGAGGGAAGTCCTCAAAGATTTGGGGCAAAAAATCAAGGCCATAGATCCAACGAAAACGGGGATTAATTTCCTTATTGATAACAATGTTGACACTTTGTCTGCGGCCGCTCCGCCTGGAGCCGGTGGCGCAACCCAGATTGATCCGACCACCGGGGCCCAGTTGCCGGCGGCTCCCGCTGCATCTGCCGAGCCGGTGGACATTGGAGCGTATCTCATCAACTTGAGCGATTTGACAGACGTGCGTCTAGACGACGTGTTGCAGGCAATTTGCCTGGTGGCCGATCATCCCATCAAATATTCCATACGGGATTACGCCGTTGTTTTTTCGGCCAAGGGGCCGGATCAAGTGCAGCTTTCCGAGCGCATGTTCAAGGTGGATCCAAACACATTTTATTCGGGCTTGGAAAGTGTCAGCTCCGCCTCTTTTGGATCCGTCAACAATAGCAGCGGCGGCGGCGGCGGCGGCGGAAACAGCGGTGGCGGCGGTGGCGGCAACAGCGGCGGTGGCGGGAATAACAGCGGCGGCACGGTGATTGCAGTGGTCAACGCTTCACCCGGAGCAGGAGGCTTTCGTTCATCAGGCAACGGTGGTGGTGGGGGTGGCGGCGGTGGCGGTGGCGGTTCAGGCGCGGGTGTTGCCAACCCGCTAAACGGCGGTGGTGGCGGTGCTGGTGGCGGTGGCGGCGGCGGCTCCGTTACCGGCGGTGGCGGCGGATTGCGCTATATCACGACCGTCAATTTGGCATCCGACGTGAACGCGGCTGCCCGGGCTTACTTCACGGCAATGGGAATCAACATGGCGGAACCTCCGGGCAAGTCCGTGGTTTTTAATGACAGGCTGGGATTGTTGTTTGTCAGGGCCACGGATCAGGATTTGGACACCATCGAACGGGTGATTCAGGCTCTGAACACGGTGTCTCCGCAGGTTCATATCAAGTCTCGCTTCATTGAAGTGGCGCAGACCGACAGCAAGGCGCTGGGCTTCGACTGGTATCTCGGGCAATTCGGCGTCGGGAGCCAGGTGGTGGGCACGGGCGGCAGTTCTCCCTCGCTCACGGTGCCGGTCTCGGCGGCCAATCCCCTTGGGGCTTTTCCAGGAAACACCGCATCCAGCCTCGTTCCGGCATCGGCAAACGACCAGTTGATCACCTCCGGCTTGCAAAATTCAGCTCCTACGCTGGCCACTTTCACCGGAATTTTGACGGATCCGAATTTCCGCGTTGCCATCCATGCTTTGGAACAGCGCAGTGGAACTGAAACACTGGGCGAACCTGAGGTGACTACCACCAGCGGACGCCAGACTCAAATGAGGGCAACAAAAATTATCAATGTCATCACCGGTTTTGCTTTTGATAATGGAACGGGGGCGAATGGCGCGACTGCCGCCACGGCCGGCGGCACCACCGGCGGCACCGTCGTCAACCAGGCCGGAGCCGCTTCAATTACTCCCGATACTCAACAGGTCGAAACCGGCCCGATTTTGGACGTGGTGCCTTATGTTCTTTCTGACGGCTACACGATCAGCATGGCTTTGATTCCGTCGGATACCGAATTCGGCGGTTATGACACGATCTCTTCAACCGAAATCCCCGGATACAACCCGGGTGCCGCACTTGCCGGTATTGCCAACGGCACGGCGCTTCCGGTGGCCCTGCCGAATTTCACCGTGCGGCAGGTCGTCACCACCGTGAATGTCTGGGACAATCAGACCGTCGTCCTCGGCGGATTGATCACCTCGACTGTCCAGAGCACAAAGGACAAGGTGCCATTTCTGGGAGATTTACCGGGCGTGGGGCGTCTCTTCCAAAGCCAGTCGAAGACCGAGCAAAAGGACAACTTGATGGTTTTTGTAACGCCCACGATTGTTGACCCTGCGGGCAACCGCGTGCATTCGGACGACGAACTGCCGTTTGCACAGGCAGCGTTTCCGGTGCAGCCGGCGTTTCCGACGCAGGTGGTGCAACAACCCGCTCCGGCCCCCGCAGACGCGGATCCGGGCGCAAAATAAATACGTCATCCTTTGGAACTGCGCAGGATGAGAAAACCCCGGCGAATGATTTGTGGAACGGTTGCTGATTATTGACGGCCATGCTTATGCGTATCGCGCGTTCCATGCGATCCGCAGTTTGCGGTCGCCGACAGGCGAGCCGACGAACGCCATTTACGGTTTCGTCAAAATGCTGGCGAAGATGCGCGCGGGCATCGAACCGACGCATTTGATCGTCGTGTGGGACGGCGGATTGAGCGCGGAGCGCATGGTTCTGCTGCCGGGATACAAGGCGCAGCGTCCCGAAATGCCGGACGATTTAAGGCCGCAACTGGACGGGATGACCGTCTGGCTGGAAGCGGCGGGCATCGCCTCCTATTGCGGCGAGGGCGTTGAGGCGGACGATTACATCGCGTGCCTTGCGCGGCGCGCGGCGGACGCCGGCATGAACGTGGTCATCGCCAGCGCGGACAAGGATTTTATGCAGTTGGTGTCGGCGCGGGTCGGGCTGTTGAATCCCGGCGACAAGACCGGGGCGGTTTGGACGGACGAACAGGTGCGGGCCAAAACCGGCATTGAGCCGTCGCAGGTCGTGGACTGGTTGAGCTTGATGGGCGACAGCGTGGACAACATTCCCGGCGTGCCCGGGGTCGGGCCGAAGACCGCCGCCGATTTGCTGCGGCAGTTCGGATCGGTGGACAAATTGTTCGCGCGGCTGGACAAGGTGAAGCCGGAAAAATTGCGCGGCGCGTTGCTCGGCTCGGAAAACGCGGTGCGCCGCAACCGGGAGATGGTCCGGCTGCGGGACGATTTGCCGTGCGAGTTTGCGCCGGAAAATTGGGTTGAAAAGCCGGCGGACGCCGGGCGGCTGCGCGGGCTGTATCGGCGGTGGGGATTCAAGGGGATGCTTGAGGCGCTGGAAAATGCGGCGCACGGGCGGCAGGAGATTTTAATATAGAAAATTTTGTGACCAGGAAAAAATGAAGTTGAAAGATTGGATTGAAAATTCGGCCGCGCCGCTGTCTTTTGAGCGGTGGCGGACGCTTTTTTTCAAAATTATTTTTGGACAAAAATTTCCGGCGGGGTTACACTTGTGGATGCCGTTATTGTTTGCCCGCAGGGCTGTTGTTTGCTTTTGCTGGGGGTTGTTCCTCACGATGCCCGCTGCCGTTTTCGGCCAGACGAATTACTATGCCCCGAATGGCACTGAATATGCCGTGGTGGGTTCCCTCTTGGGAGACCAGGTTTATCCAGACGCGGCGCTGACGCCGTCCGGCGGGTTCATCGTGTGGCAGGACAACGCCACCGACGGCAGCGGATGGGGCGTGAGCGCGGAGCAGGTCAACGGCACGCTGTCCGGCTCGTTGAGTCCGTTCCGGGTGAATGTCACAGGCACCAACGACCAGGAAAACGCGCGCGTGGCGCTGCTCAAGGGCGGCGGCGCGGTGTTCGTCTGGCAGGGTGGCGTGGAGGGATTGAACCAGCACGTTTATGCGCGCTTTCTCACTCCGACCAACACGTGGACGACAACCGGCGACATATCGGTCAACACCTTCACGAATTATTTCCAAATCAACCCTGCCGTCGCCGTGCTCAACAACAGCAACGTCGTTGTTGTTTGGGCGAGCTTTGACCAAGCCGGTTCCAACAGCCTGCTGGATGTTTATGGCCAGATGCTTTCGCCGGCAGGCCAGAAAATCGGTGGCGAGTTTTTGATCAACCAGTTCACATCCTACAACCAGCGCAGTCCGGCGGTTGCAGCGTTGAAGGGGGGGGGATTTGTGGTCGTCTGGATTTCCGAACAGGAAAACAGGTTGGCTGTCCTGCCCGGCTCCACCAACACCGCCGCCGGGCTTAACGCCACGACGACTCCCAGCGCGGATGTCTATGCGCGGTTTTATGACGGCAACGGCGTTCCGGCAATCAACGGCCTGGGAACCACCGGTGAATTTCTCGTCAACTCCAATTCCAATCCCTGCGCGGAGCCAAGCATCGCGGCGGCTTCGGACGGCGGCTTTTTGATTGTCTGGACGGCCCACGACACGGTGAATTACACCAACGGCTGGGACATTTATGCGCGGTCATTTTCCAGCACCGGCGTCGGCGGCGCGGTCGCGCTCGTGAACGCATATGCTTACGGGGATCAATACGCGCCGCGCGTCAGCGCCATCGACACGGATTATATGGTGACGTGGACGAGCCTGGGGCAGGACGGTTCGCGCGAGGGAGTCTATGGACAATTTTTGCACGGTGTCGCGCCAGTGGGCGGCGAGTTTCTGGTCAACACGACGACCATCGGCCAGCAGATGCAGCCGGTTGTGACTTCGGACGGCGCAGACCAGTTTTTGGTGGTCTGGACCAGCTACACCGGCAGCCCGTATAACTTTGATTTGTTCGCGCAGCGTTATGTCAACGTGGCGGCGATTTTGCAGCAGATGCCAGCGCCGTTTGTCTGGGCGCCGTTCGTGGTGAGCAACAATATGTATCAGCCGCAACTGGTGGTTTCATGGCCGCCGCTGCTGGGAATTTCAATTTCCAATTATGAGGTGTATGTGGACGGCGCGGCGACTCCGGCCGGTTTGACGACGAGCAATGCCTGGACGATGACAGCGGCGAACGGCCTGACAAACAGCAGCACGCATTCCTTCCAGGTGGATTATGTGACGACCACCGGCGGTCGCTCTCCGCTGTCGCCTTCCACCAGCGGCACGACTTGGGGCGGGCAAAGCTGGGGCGGCATTCCATTTGAATGGATGACGGCTTATTATGGCAGTTTGACCGTGTCATTTGTCGGCGGCGTTCCCACTTACAACTGGCCCGCGCCAAACACTGTGCTGGTGCCGGGCGGTCCTACGCTTCTCCAGATTTTCTTGAGCGGCGGCAACCCGGCAAATCCGTCCACTTGGCTGAAAACAACCCTGACCAGCACGTCGCAGGGAATGTTCCTGAGCTGGAACACGCAGTCGGGTGCGACGTATCAGGTCCAGGTAAGAACGAACCTGACGGCGGCGTGGAGCAATCTGGGCGCGCCGCGGTTTGCGGCGGGCTACAGCGATTCGATTTATGTCGGCGGCAGCCCGGCGGGTTTTTACCGCCTGCTCCTCCTGCGTTGATGAAGAATTTGTATGAGGCAAATGATTAACAGATTTTTGTGGATGATTTTTCTTGCGGCTGGCGCGCAGGTCTCGTGGGGCTTTGCCCTGCTCGGGCCGCTTGCCAATGGCGGTGATACGTGGCAGACGGGGGTGATTGGCTATGGCTACGCATATTTGGATGAAAGCAGTCAATTCAGCCCCGGCGGTCCGGTGTATTTGGGGGACATCGGCGGCCCGAAAAATATTGGCGAAGGATACCGGCGCAATGTGCCGACGCTCTATTATTCCTACGACGCGAATTTTTTGGGCTTCTTCGGCCCGACAGGTGCCAGTGCGGCGGATTCAGCCTATGCCATCATGAACAGCCTGACAAATGTTGACAGTTACAGCAGCAGTCTTTCGGAGTTTCCGTTCAGCTCACAGCATTTCAATTTTGAGGCGCAGACACTTTTTCTGACGGACATCAAGTCGGTGACGCTGCATCTGCTGGTTGAGCAGATGGGTTTGGCCCAGCCTGAACGATATACTTGGACTTTGGCAGAACGTGTTGTGCCACCGGGTTGTCCGCTCACCACGGAATACCTGGTGCTTCAAAGAAATTATGGCATCAACCCCAGCCCTCTGAACCAGGTTCAATATTCTCCCTACGTCAACGACGATCTTTACAGTTATTACATTGTCGAAAATTGCACCGGAGGAAATCCATTGGCTTACACGGTGCCGTTCTCGGTAAATCTGCTGAATGAGGAATATACTTCCGTGGCGGCGAACGATGGCGATGGTTTTGGCGGGGCTTTGTTCAGCAGCGGCGGCGGGTTGCAGGTGGGCGGATTTTACACCGGCCTGACTCTTGATGACGTGGCGGGGTTGCGATATCTTTTGACCTCAAACAACATCGTCCGTGAAACATCCGGGGCGGGAGCCTTGCTGTTGACGACGAACATCGGCACGGCGGAGCAAGTAATTACAACCCAAGACTTGGGAGCTCTGCTGGCGGCTTCAGTGACAAATTCCCCGGCGACTCTCGCGGCACTGTATCCGGGTCTGGTGGTTCTCCCGAATTCCACGAGCACCTTTGCTCCTCTTTGCACCCAGACTGTCACCACATATTTCACAAATCAAATCGGCGCGCCTTATCCCAGTCCGCTGGTGTCTGTCTTCGTGACGAACAGCCCCACCTGCGTTTATCAACAGATTTATTCAAACGTCTTTGGCAACGTCATTACCAACGGCAACCTGGCCGGCAATCCCAACATCATCAACGGCGCTGGCATCGCGTTGAACTATTCCCCAAACACCACGGTCACGTTGGTGACCGTCTCTTTGGGAAATCAAGTCGGTGCGCCTTATGGCAGTCCGCCGGTCACAAACACCACAGTTCAAACCGTCACCGTGGCTGGCTCGCCGTCAGGCGAATTTTTCCTCATCCCGCCCGGCCTGTGCGGGTTGCAGATTATTCCGGGATCAATGATAACCGGCCCCACGGTTTACACCACCAACGTCATTGCATCAGCCACCAATACAACCACCACGGCCACCAACAACCTCGGCTTTGTTGCCACGCAAACCATCATCACCTCGTTCACGCCGCACCAATTCCTCGCGAAGCCGATTGTTTGTGCCAGCACCGCCAACACCGTGGGTTTGCGCGAAGGGATTGAAAACGTGCAGTTTGTCCGGGCCAATTATGATTCGCTCATCGGCCAGTTCTTCCAGCCCATCACGAACTATTACACGATGGTGGCGGTGACAAACAGCCAGGCGGCGACGCAGTATTTCCAGCGGGTCATCACGCAGCCGGACATCCTGATGAACGCAGATAATTTTATCGCGGGAAATACGTTCAATGGATCTGTTTCGCGGAACATCAATTTTGACCAGGGCAACATACTGCCCGGCTTGGCCGGTCCGGGAGTCATCAATTCGCCGGTGACTTTCAATTACAACAGAATCGGCACGGCTTTCAGGAATGGCCCTATTGATTTTTATACCGCTGGAACGGTCGCGTTTTTGAGCCAGCTCACACAATATCCAACGATGGCTTGGGCGTCGTTCGACAGTTCGACCAACGATCCGGTGGTTTATCCCAACGGCACAAGCATCGCCAATCTTGAGAACCAGATCATCGTCCAGATTTCTCCGGCAGCCCTGGCTGCCGGCACGCATGGCGTTTTCTATGGGCCGGTGACTTTCACGGCCACGGGCGGTTCGTTCCAGCCGCCGTTCGCATGGTCGTGGACGCCGGTGGGCACGGAAACATTGCCGCCGGGATTGACGTTGTCATCGGGCGGGACGATTTCCGGGACGCCGACGCAGTCCGGCACATTTGACTTCATCCTTCAACTGACCGATTCTTTGTTCCGAACCGTGCAATGGCAATATACAATCATCATCAACTAGATTCCATGAACGGCATTCAACCCATGAAATTTGCGGCGGGCCGTTTGAACGGGCTGGTGAAATGGCCGTTGCTTTGCGCTGTGTTGAGCCTGGTGCTGGCGCGCGCGGCGCTGGCGACGGATCCCATCTGGCCGCCGGCAGATCAAATTGGACAAGTATTTAATTATACGGTTCCAGGCAATCCTCCGCCAATGATTGACGCCACCGCTTTTGACAATGAGAACCAGTTCACCATCAATTTTACGGCAGCCACGGCCAACCCTGAAATTTTTGAGACGTGGAACACCATCAACTACACCAACAACGGGCTGATGATTGCCAATGCCCCGCTTTCGACAAACGGCATTTTCCTCACCATCGCTCCCGGCTGCGGCTTCCTGTTTGACACGCAGACCACGAATGTGAATGACCACCAGATGGCCGGCACTTTTTATAATCCGGGCACCATCCGGGTCAATTCGGTCACTGATACCGGTGACACCTTCTTTTCCTTGTTCACCGCCGGAGAGTTCACCGCTTGGGCGACCAACATCATAAACCCCGGCATGGTCACGCTGGGCGAGGACGGGCTGATGCAATTCACCGGCCAGAGCGTTGACCTTTCCCGCAGCCAGCTTAACGTGGAGAATCTGGACACATTGTATAACGTGCTCTCCAACAGTTTTCCAGGAGTGACTTTTGAAATTCCTTTGAATTATAATGTTCTGGCTGCTGCGGTCGGCCATGAAACAAATTTCATAGACCCGTTCACTGATTTTGCGCTTCCCAACCCGGTCTCGGATATTTTTATTCCCCCGCTTTATCTGGGTTTGAAGAACGCCACGGCTTATGTCCAGACCACGGCGCTTTTGACGAACCTGAACTTGGTGCGCGTGGTTTTCATCAGCAATCCCATTCCCAGTGTCACGAACAATGTCTATTTTAACACCAGCATTAACTTTGGTTTCGGCGTGGGTTTTTTTGATGACATCCTTGTAGGATGGACGGGCTCCTATGTCAACCCGGCGACCGGGGCGCAGACCACCGATAATATGTATCTTGAGGATGACTTTGGCGAAATCACGAACCTTCAAGTCGTCGTTGATCCGGTGAATTATGCATGGCTTGCGAACTGGCCCTTTAACCTTGGGCCGCCTGCGGCATCCGGCCTGCCATTCGGCACATTCCCTCCCGGCGGCATCACCAACGATTTTGCCTACGATAGCGTGCAGATGATTGGAACCACGGTGGCCACAAATGCCAGCCTGACAAATCCAAGCGGCGCGTTGAGCAATTCGCTCGGACGCATCCAGATCAACGCCAGCCACGACTTGAATTTGAATCTGGCGCAGATTGCAGGGGCCAATTACATGCAGTTGACGGCCACCAACCAGTTTAATGGCAGCCAAAATGCGGCTATTTTCTCGCCGTATTCCGACATAAGCCTCGGCGTAACCAACGGATTTTTGAGCGTCAGCAACCTGCTGGAGCCGTCGGTTCCAAACTGGAACGGACCAATCCAGGTTTACAGCGCGCGATGGACAAGCGTTGACGCCTTTGGCAACACCAATATGTATCATGTGTTGCTGGTCAACAGCGATGTGCTGCCGACCACGGTGCCGGTGGTTCAAAATTTGACGCTGCATGCCACAAACCTGGTTGTCAGCGACACGTTCAACATCATTGGAAAACTTTCCATTGACGCGACGAATCTCACGTTGAGTCAGAATTTGAACACTGGCGGCGTCGGGTCGCAGGATGGGGAATTGAACCTGCAATCGGTTCCCATTGTATGGGCCAACTCGGTGCCGAACGTGCGCAACCTGACCAACAACGGAGCCATCCGGACTCTGAACATCGCCTCATTCGGCAGTTCGCAGTCACCTTACTATAACTTCATCAGCACAGGCCTGATCATGGATGCGGGCGCGCAAATCTGGGCGGGCAATTTTAACTGTAGCGGGACATTTTCAAATGTTTTCTCTGCCAGCGCCCCATTCACGTTGCAGCAATCCACAAATGCGGTGCTCACCAATCTGGTGCTTTCCGCCGGCGGCGATGTTTCCATCAGCACTTCTGCGCTGGTGGCCAGCAATGTGGTCTTGAGCGCCGGACGCTCGCTGACGCTCGTCGCGACAAACCTTGTGACTGATCAAATACCGTCCGGGCCAACGAGCCTGACCAACGGCAACATCTGGACGGTCGGCGCCACCGCCATCAACAACGGAAAAGGATTGAGCCTGCCGCTGAATCCCACGAATGGCGATCTGCTCGGCACCACGATCACGAACATCGCGCCGGCAAACGTCCAATACAACTTCACCTGGGCGGGCAATGACTACGGTGCCACCACCGCCGGCTTCTCGAACAATGCGGCGATCGGGCGTTTGATTTTGAACGGGCAGAGTTCAAGCGTCGGCCCCGAATTCGTATTCAGCGGCACCGGCGTGAGCAACGCGATGTATGTGGACTATCTTGAATTCGACGGCACGGCGACCAATGAGTCCAGTTATAACTTCAGCAAATTGAAAATCAATTCAAACATGGTGGTTTATTTCGCGCAGGCGTATATGAATGGGAATTCCGTCGCGGAAAAAATTGACCAGGCCAGCCGGTTTAACGGCCAGAATAACGGCCGGCTCATCTGGGTTCCGTCTTATGCCGGGCATTTCAGCTATACCAACATTGTTTCCGGCGGCATGACAAACGCCGTCAATGCCGCGCTGGCGTCGAGTCCGGACATTGATTCGAACGGAAACGGGGTTAACAATGCCAGCGACCCGACGCCGTTTTTCCTGGCGAGCCAGTTGAACTTCACGGAGGCCTTGACCAATGTGCCGCCGCTGTCCGTGAAGCTTTCGTGGATGACCATTCCGCTGGCGACCAACTACGTTTATTACCGGACCAATTTGCTTTCGACCAACTGGATGCAGATTACAAATTTCACTTTCGCCTCGACCAATTTGCCAATTACAAATGCAACATTCGCCTCGAGCAATTACCCGGTGAGGCTGGCAAATCCCGGTTTTGTCTTGACGAATTATCCGTCTCCGGCGACCAACATCTCGGTGTTGGATCCGGTCAATTTGACGCAGCCTCGATATTACCGGGTGGTGGTGCAGCCGTGGCTGACGGGTCCGAACGGTTATTGACAGGCAAATGATTTGTTGGAAGAACGTCCGGCGGGGCGCGCCCCGCCGCAGCCAGTGATAAAACTTGTGAAAACGAAAATGCAAAAATTTGCGGGCCGCAGCCTGTGTTGGATTCTGCGGAGCGCCGGCCTGTTGAAGCCGGGGTTGTTGTGCCTTTTGCTGGGCGTGACGGTCAACGTCGCGCGCGCGCTTCCTTTGCCGCCCGCCAATGATTTTTTCACCAACGCTTTCGCGATCACCGGCTTTTCCGGCACCACCAATGGCGTCAACAACACGCTGGCAACCATGGAGACCAACGAGCCGACGCCGGTTTTATGCGATGATGACGGTCTGGTGGATGTCACCAATTCAGTCTGGTATCAGTGGACGGCCCCGACCAACGGCACGGTGCAGTTCAACACCATCGGCAGTCATTTTGACACGGTGCTGGCGGTCTATTCAGGCAGTCTGCCCAACAACGGGCTTGGCGATCCGAGCATAACCTTTGTCGGTGCGGATGATGACAACGGGTTCAACCTCGGCGGAGACACGAATTATTTTACCAGCCAGTTGAGTTTTACGGCTGTGGCGGGCATGACCTATTTTATTTCCGTGGACGGAAATGCGGATGATGTGTTCTCCGCCTTTGGCGATGTGGTGCTTAACTGGAAGATGAGCAGCATCCCGGTCATTTCATCGGGCACGTTCAAGTTCACCTCGGCAAATTATGTGGTGAGCGAAAGGGATTCCACTTTTCCCATTGAACCCAACGACGGCAATACTTTCGGCGACACGCCGAGCGAAAGCCTGATCGGCGCGCGCCTGACCGTGACGCGCTCGGGTCCGTCCGTCGGCAGGGCATTGGTGGACTACCAGTTTTCAACCACCAATTTCATCAATTACACCAATAATTTGTATACGAACAGTTTCACGACGGACATAACGGTGACTTACATAAGCAGCAACGGGGTGCCGTCCATCACCAACGACATCCTGACCTACTACGTTTTCTCGAACCATTTTGGATACTATGACGGGGGCTACAAGGAATATATCATCCCGGGTGCCTACACAAATGCCATGCGAACATATACCGTGAATAACGGTCTGATGCTCGCAAACACCGTGTCCACCAACGGGACTTATGACGAGGTTGTGATTCCGTTCCCGCCGGCTGTCACCACGTTCACAAACACGGTTGTCGGCTTCACAAATTTATTGGGCATTCCCCAGGAGATTTTCACGACCAACATTTTCAGCTTCGTGACTGCATCCAACATAACCACGGGCGTCACCCCTGGTAACGGCCAGATCTATACCGACGCATTTGGCAATACTTACACCAATCAGGAATTCGATTATACGAACGAGCAGTTGGCGGTGGATTTCGGGACGAACATATCCTTGGCTTACATTGATCCCACAAATGGCGACGAGGATCTCACCAACATTGATGTCACCAACATGATTGTTGAGTATCTAAATATCACCAACGCCATTTATACGAACGGTATCCAGTCTCCCCTCTACATCGGCTCTTCCAGCAACAGCGTCGTCAGCGGGACGTTCAGTTCCATCGAGAACGATTACACAAACAATCCCACTTTTGTGACTAAAAATTTAGGCGCCGGCACGACCGCCATACCGGCCCCCAACCCGCCTGTTGGAAGCATCTTTACATCCATATCCACTAACTATCCACCAGGCACCGTCAGTTCGGGCGGCGCTTCCACAACATACCTGACCAACCTGACCACTTTTGCGCAGACTGTCACCAGCCAGATTGTCCCGTCCACCGACGGCATCGCCGTGACCACGACCGGAACGCTGACGTTTGACGATTATCAGATGAGCCAGGACATACTCATTCCGGTGAATCAAACGCTAGGCCCCGACGTTCCCGATTTGTCGGGGGTTCCCAGTGTCGCCCAAATCATCCTGACCAATGCGCGTCTAGACTCGCTGGAATCATCGGATTTGCAGCCGCCCGCCATTGATCCGGTGCTGGGCGTGGCCGTGGTCAGTGCGTTAAGCGCGGCTTTTGCGCCGGGGCCGGGGCCGATTGCGAACTTTGAACGTTCTGAATTCCGGGTGGACAAGGACGTGGGCGGAGGGAATGCGCTCATCAGCGTGATTGCCACCGCTGCGGGCACCATAAACTATACTATTGACGATTGGAACGGCCAGAATCAAGTCTTCAACAACACCTTCCCGCTTCAGGCCGGATCGGATTACGCCACGCCCAACTCGGACTTTACGCCCGTGAACGGCACGCTGACGTTTGGTGCAACCCTCAAGCCACAGACAATCAGCATCCCGATCCTCAACAACAATCTGGTGGAGTTTAACGAGGATTTGCAGTTGGAGTTGAGCACGCCAAACACCGCAGATGGTCTTCCGGTGGGCGAAGTTGGCGTCGCCAACCTGACCATACTTTTCGATGACCAGACGGCCGGGCAGCAGCCTGCAGGCGCGGCGGACCGGACATGGAACCAGAACAATGTCAATTTCTCCAATCCGCCATTTATTAACTATCCCGGCACGGCTGGCAACGGCGGCACGGTGTATGCCCTGGCCGAGCAGCCGGATGGCAATGTCATCGTCGCCGGCAATTTCAATTCATTTGACCAGCATCCCTATAACCGGATTGTGCGGCTGCTGAACAATGGTTATCCGGACACGACGTTCCTGGCTTCTCCGAACAGCGGCGCGAACGACTTCATCTCATCGCTGGCCTTGCAGCCCGACGGCAGGATCATCATCGCCGGCAATTTTACCTCCTTCAACGGCGTCAACCGCCATCATATCGCGCGCCTGAACAGCGACGGTTCGCTGGACACCACGTTCGCTCCGGGGCTGGGCGCAAATGGCATGGTATGGTCGGCTGTGCTGGAAACCAACGTCCAGGTGATCATACCGGGCTTTCTTTCCATAACCAATTCACAGGTGGTCATCGGCGGCGCATTTACCTCGGTCAATGGAACGCTTCTCAATGGCGTGGCGCGGTTGAATTCAGACGGCTCGGTGGACACCACTTTCAATCCCGGCATCGGGCCGGACGGGGTTGTGAACGCGGTCGCGGTGGATCCGCTGGGCCGCATTATTATTGGCGGTAATTTTGACAAGGTGTCGGGTGTGACCAGCGGTGGCGTGGCGCGGTTGAATTCAGACGGCTCGGTGGACACCACCTTCAGCCCCGGCATCGGAACCTATAATTCGCAGACCGGCGCCACAGACCCGGTTTATGCCGTCGCGGTGCAGCCCAACGGCCAGATATTGATCGGCGGCGCATTTTCTTACCTTGATTTGAACAGCTACAACGGCATCGGGCGGCTGAACACGGACGGCACCGTGGATTTAACTTTCACGCCTGGCACCGGCACATTGAATCCGCTCACGGGTTTTTCCGACACGGTTTACAACATCATGCTGCAAACCAACAGCGAAATTCTCATCGGCGGTGATTTCACCACCTTCAACCAGACCCGGCGTGTCGGGGTTGCGCGTTTGTATCCCGACGGAACCGTGGACACCAGTTTCATGGATACGGCTTACAATCAGTTTGCCGGTGTGCCAAACAATTATTTTAATGCCGATGCCGTGAATCCGCTCCTGTATCCGACGACGAATGATCGTAATTTTGTATATGCCCTGGCCCAGGAAGCTGGCGGCAATGTGATCATCGGCGGCGGCTTTTCGTATGTCGGCGGCGGTTCCACCCGCGATGACGTCCGTCCGCGCAGCAACGTGGCGCGGCTGATTGGCGGCTACACGCCCGGGCCGGGAAACATGGAATTGGCCTACAACAGCTACACGGCGGACAAGGACATCGGCGGAAACGGTCTTTACGTCTCTTTGCTGCGCTCCAGCATCAGCAGTCTCAATCCGGGAGTCACCAATAATCTTGGAATTGTGTCTGTGACATTCTCAACCAACACCGCCGCGCCTGGGCCGGGAATTGCCAGCGGGAATAATTTTTCCTTGAATCCTGCATATTCGACGCCAACTTGGACTACGACTTGGGCGAATAAAACGTGGTGGACATATGATTACGGTGTCTATGGTCCGAATTATGCGACGATTCCGATAACATACATACCCTCTCCTGCGGATGTATATGTGGGCATAACCAACGATGCCAATATCACCGGCAATCTGAACGCGAACTTTGCATTGTCCAATCCCTCCAGTCCTGGATTTACCCTTGGCGGCGAGCAAATCCCGCTCGGTGCCGCGCTGGGCGCTCAATCCACCGCGCAGCTTACCATCATTGACGACAACATCACGCCCGGTGTCCTGGGATTCAGTTCGCCAACATTCTCCGTGACCGACAATGGCGGCGCGGCCACCATCGCGATCACTCGGTCAGGCGGCAGCAGCGGCGTTGTGTCGGTGAGCTACGCCACCAGCGACGGCACAGCCACCAACGGCCACGATTACACGGCGGTGGCCGGCACGCTCACCTTGAACGACGGCGTGGTCAGCAACAGCTTTACCGTGCCGGTGATCAGCCAGTCGTCCTCAGCGCCCGACAAGACGGTGAATTTGCGGCTATATGTCGCGACCGGCGGCGCGACTTTGGGTGTGACCAATGCGGTGCTGACGATCATCAATCATAATTATTTGCCGGGGCACATCAGCTTTAGTTCCGGGATCTATAGCACAAACGAGAATTCCGGGGCGGCCCTCATCACGGTCAACCGCCTTGGCGGCAGCTCTGGAACGATGACCGTCACCATGTTCACCAAGAATGGCTCGGCCGCCAATGGCGTCAATTATGCCGGTTCGACCAATGTGCTTACTTGGAACAACGGAGATGCGACATCCAGGTTCATTTCAATTCCTGTCATGGATGATGGCATTGTCACCACAAACCTGACAGTGTTCCTCCAGTTGGCCAATCCTCTTGCGGGCACCAAATTTAATGCGAATGTTCTGGGATTGAGCCAATATACCAATGCCACGCTTTACATCAACAATGTTGATTCCCCCGGCACCGTGCAGTTCACTTCGCCCGTTTATTCCGTCAAGAAATACGGCGGCTTCGCCCTTATTCCCGTAGTGCGCGTCGGCGGCATCGCCCAGACCGTCACCGTCAATTTTGCCACGGCCAACGGCACGGCGCTTGCCGGTGCGAATTATTACGCAACCAACGGCACGCTGACCTTTACGAACGGCGAGACCGGCAAATACTTTGGGGTGCCCGTCATTGACGACGGCACCAACGACGGGTTGAAATTCCTCACGGTGTCCTTGAGCGGCGCCTCGCCCACAAACGCGCTCGGCACCATAACCAACACAACCCTCGACATCATTGACACCGAATCGGTCAATGAAACCCCCGGATCGCCGGATGTGACTTATGACACGTTGGGATTGAACAACAATGCGTATGCCATGGTGCTCCAGCCCAACAATCAATTGCTGGTGGGCGGCGACTTTACGTTTGCCGACGGTGTGCCGCGCCAGCGCATCGCCCGCCTGAATTCAGACGGCACGCTTGATGCGGCGTTCTCACAGCCCTCGTCCGCCTATGGAGCGAACGGTTCCGTCCGTGCGCTCGCCGTGCAGGCGGATGGGCGGATACTGGTCGGCGGCTTCTTCACCAACTTCAACAGCGTGGCGATGAATTATTTCGCCCGGTTGAACCCCGACGGCTCGCTGGACAGCCTGTTTAACACCGGTTCCGGCGCGGACAATCCAGTCTATGCCGTGGCCCAGACTTTTGTGGGCGGATTGAGCAAGGTTTTGATCGGCGGCAGTTTTGCGACGGTTGGCGGAACGCCCATCAACAGCATTGCCCGGCTCAATGACGACGGCTCCCCGGACTCCGCATTTAACACCGGCCTGGGGCCGAACGCGACGGTGTATGCGCTCGCGGTGCAGCCCGACGGCAAGGTGGTCATCGGCGGCGATTTCACCGCTGTCAACGGCAACACCAATTTCAACCACATCGCGCGACTGAACGTGGATGGCTCGGTTGATGCGACTTTCAATCCCGGCACCGGCCCGAATGGCTCCGTCCGCGCGATCAAATTACAGTTGAACGGCGAGATTCTCATCGGAGGGCTGTTCACCAATGTCAACGGCACCGCCCGCAATTACATCGCCCGCCTGAACGCCAACGGCTCCGTGGATGCCTCCTTCCAGCCGGGGGCTGGCGCCAATAACGGTGTGTTCAGCATCGCGTTGCAGTCCGACAGCCGGATTGTCGTCGGCGGTGAATTCACCACTTGCAGCGGCGTCACTCGCAGCCGGATCACGCGGTTGAACCCCGATGGCTCGGTTGATCCGACCATTAATTTTGGCACGGGTGCCAATGATTTCGTGTCGGCCATCGCAATCCAGGAAGATGTGATTTCAGGCTATCCGACGAATGTTCCAGACGAAAAAATCATTCTCGGCGGCGGGTTCACCCAATACAACGGCCATTCATTTCCGCATCTGGTCAGGGTTTACGGCGGTTCAATCGGCGGCTCCGGCGCGTTTGAATTTTCCTCGGCAAATTATCAGGCTGACGAGAACAGCACAAACGTGGTCATCACCATCATCCGCACCGGCGGCACCAGCGGGACAAACTCAAACGGGTCGGGCGATGTTTTTGTGCCGTTCGCCACCACTCCCGGATCGGCTGTTCCCGGGGTCAATTACAGCAATGTCACGGTCAATTTGGATTTCCCCGAGGGCGAAGTCATACGGACAGTCGTCATCCCGATGATGGATGACGGTGTCATTACGCCCAACCTTACCGTGAACCTGGCGGTCAATCCCACGCCGCCGGCGGAATTTGGCGATCAACCCACGGCGGTGCTGACAATCATCAACGACGACAGCGAGATTAATTTCTCATCGGCGACCTACACGGTTCCCAAGAACGCCGTCAACGGCGCGGCGACTGTCAACATCGTCCGCCTGGGCAGCACCTTTGGAACGTCCACGGTGAATTTCAGCACCACCGCCGGCGGCACCGCCACGCCGGTCAAGGATTATTATCCCACCAGCCAGTTCGTCACTTTCAATCCGGGCGTCTCAAACGTTGCGGTGACAGTCCCGGTCATCAACAACGGCGTGCCGGAGGGCAATCAGACCGTCACCATGAGCTTGTCCAGCCCGGCCGGATCGCTTTTATACAGCCCGTCGAACGCGACGCTCACGATCATTGACACCGCCAACGCGCCCGGCCAGTTGAGCTTCTCGTCGGCAAATTATGTTGTCACCGAAGGCGGGGGCGTGGGCTATACCAACGTCGTCATCACGGTCGTTCGCACAAACGGTTCCGCAGGCACCGTCTCGGCCGGCTTCAACACGCTGGATGGCACGGCATTGTCCGGAATAAAATATGTTTCCACAAATGGCGTGATGTCATTTGGCGACGGCGAGACGGCCAAGACGTTTGCGGTGCAGGTCGTCAACACCGCCACGGCGGAAGGGCCTGAAAGTTTGTCCGTGTTCCTGTCCAATCCGACGGGCGGCGCGACGCTCACGGTTCCGGCCACTGCGACGCTGACCATTTTGAACACCAACATCGGCGTCGCTTTTGATTCTCCGACATACACAGCCACGGAGCCATACGGTTTTGAGTCGGGATCCGTAACATTGAATGTCCTGCGGCTCAACGGCACCAACGGCATCACGACGGTCGGTTATTATACAACCAACGGCACTGCAACAGCCGGGACAAATTACGTCGCGTCCAGCGGCACGGTGACGTTCACCAACGGCCAGTCGTCGTCGGCGATCACCATTCCATTGCTCTACGACCCGCTCGTTACGGGTAATTTGACCTTCATGGTCGGCTTGTCCAACAATCCCAGCGGCGCGCAGCTCACGCCGCCTTCCGTCGCCACGGTGGTTGTCCAGGACGCCAATGCGGGGTTGAGCTTGGCCGGCGCCAGCCTGACCGTGTTCAAGAATGCCGGCAACGCGGTCATCGCGGTCGTTTGCTCCAATACAAATGCCGAGCCGGTGTCTGTGCAGTATTCAACCGCTCCGGGCACGGCGGTCGCGGGAACCGATTATGCAGTCACAAGCGGCACGCTGATGTTCACCAACGGGATTGCCACCAATTATTTTGCGGTGCCGATCATTCCCAACAACCTCGTGGAGAGCAACCGGACGTTCACCGTGAGTTTGTCCAGTCCCACGGTGCCCGGAGTTCTTGTGCCGCCCAGCACGGCGCTCGTCACCATAGTTGAGACGAACAGCGCCTACGGCTTGAGCTTCTTCACTCCCGTTGTTATTTCAGGGGACTGGGGTTCGACGAACGTGGACAACACGGGCGGCGCGGCCGAGCCGGGCGATCCAAATATTGCGGGCTTTGCGCCCAACGCGCCGGTTTGGTTGCAGTGGACCGCCCCGTCCGACGGCGAGGTGGAACTGGACACCATCGGCAGCTATGCCACCAATGGGACGAAGCTCGACACCGTTTTGGCTGTTTTCACCGGCAACAACTTGGCCAGCCTCAACCAGGTGGCGGCCAACGATGACCTTTACCCGCAGTTGTTTGGCAGTTTGGGTGAGGAACAGGAAAATTACACGTTGCAGAATATTTTCAACACCAATGCCCTTTACAGCACCAATTTGCTCACATTCACGCTGCCCTTCAGACCCGTTGAGCAATACTATTTACAGCCCTATGGCGGACCGAGTGGGTTGCGGTTCAATGCCAAGGCCGGCACGTCTTATTTCTTCGTGGCGGACACTAAGGCCAGCTACGGTTACACGTTCGTGCCGTATCCTCCATACTACATGCTGACGACGAATGGAGTGGGGCCGATTTCCCTGAACTGGGCTTATCATCCGTCGGGCGTCTTCCGGTTCGCCACGGAAAATATTGACGAGACCGGGCTGTATAGCACCAACGGAAATCCCTTGCTGCTTTACCAATGCGCTGAAACCGAATCTGCGCTAGGTCATGACGAATACGGAAACTTCAACGTCGGTGAAATTGACTCCACATATTCAAGCTATTATACTTACGACCAGCTTGGCTTGCTGGTCACGGTGACGCGCGTGGCAGGCTCTTCGGGCCGTGTGGCCGTGGATTATACCACGGTGGACGGGAATCCAAACACGATCACCAACGGGGATATTCCAGCCGTATCCACATTTAATTTTCTGTCCCTCACCCCGACTACGCCGGATTATGTGCCGGTCAGCGGCACGCTGGTCTTTGACGATTTCGAGATGAGCAAGACCATCCTTATCCCCATTAACTCACACGTCCCCGTGTTGGGGCTGCTTGACCCCACGGGTCAGGCGTATTCACCAAACCGCGATTTCACGGTCGTATTATCCAACCCCCGGCGTGATCCGTCGGAATCGTCCGATGTGTCGGCGCCGCGAGTGGACACGGTCTACGGCCAGGCCTTGTGCCGGATTCTGAATTGCAGCATTGATCCCAAAGGACCAAGCCAGTCCAGAGTCGTGGTCACAAATACGGTTGTCGGAATGACCAATGCCGTTTTTACAACCAACACCGTCGTGTCCACCAACATTGTCTATAGCCTGGTGCCCACCAACGCGATTTTCAATTTCTCAAAGGCTAATTACCGTCTTCCACGCGACGTTCAATCCGCCTATTGGCATAATTCGCACGCGGCGGTCTTTGTCAACCGGACAGGCACGAACCTTGCGGCGCAGACGGTCTATTACCGTTTTGACAGTGTCGCCGACGACAACCAAGGTCCTATAGCTGAAAATATTTATTTCCCGTTACAACCCGGTTCCGACTATGCCACCCCCGCAAATAACACCACAGCCATCTATGATTCAGCAAACATTGACTTCAACGGTTCCGACGGTTCGTTAAGCTTCCCGGCAAAGAAGTTTAATTCCATGCCGATTACTTTCGATATCGTCAACAATAACCTGACGGAGTTCAACCAGGACTTCCACATAGACATTTTCCAGGAGGACGCCCAGGCAGACAACGCGCCTTACCAATGCGGCATGGTGGACGAATGCACCGTGACCATTCTGTTTGACGATTTAAGCCCGCCGGCCGGCACGGTGGATGAATTTTGGAATCCGGATTACGGCGTGGATCTGGCCGTGCCGACGGCAACGATTGGGTCGTCGGTCGGACATCCCGGCACCGAAAGCACCAGCGAAGTCTATGGCCTGGCGGTGACCACCAATAATGAGACCATCATCGGCGGTGCTTTTGTCACCTATGCCGATGGTAACAACACTTATACCGTCAACGGTCTGGCCCGCTTGAACTTGGATGGTTCGCTTGACACCACGTTCAGTTCCGGCACCGGTGTCAACGTGGTTCCGGGCGGCGAATTTATCCGGTCGGTCGCATTGACAACCAGCAACCAAATTGTGATCGGCGGCAAATTCAGTTCCTACAACGGCGTTGCCCGCAACTCCATTGCGCGGTTGAACTCCGACGGCTCGCTAGACACGACTTTTACTCCCGGCTCGGGCGCGAACGGCACGGTCTATGGCGTTCTGCCTTTGTCGAACGGCCAGGTGATGATTGCCGGTGATTTCACCACCTACAACAGCATCCGTTGTCCGTATGTGGCCCGGCTTAACGCCGATGGTTCCTTGGACACGACTTTCAACACGGGCAGCTTGCTTTCCGGCCCTGTTTATGCCCTGGCGTCGGCTCCTGCGTTCTACTTTAGTGCCAGCGGCGGCACCAATGAGAATGATCAGACCCTTAATCTGGGCAGAATCACGGCCGGCCTGCTGACCGTGAATTACAATTTTGGCACAATATCAAATGATATGAAGGTGTATTACGGCAACACCAATGTGGCTGCCGGAACGGGGGTGCTGATTTATGACACCATGACCAACAATGGAGCCGGCAACTTTGTGCTGCCCTTCGGCCCGACCGGCGGATTGACTGCCAACCAGATTACGATTGTGATGAACCAGGGCGGCAACCCCAATGTCGGGGCGGTATGGTCGTATTCCGGGACGGTTACCGTGCCGCCGAACACGGGGGCTGTTCTCATCGGCGGAAAGTTTGGCGTGGCGGGGCAGATCTATGCCAACATTGCGCGGCTGAATTCGGATGGCTCTCTTGACACCTCGTTTAATCCCGGCACCGGGGCCGACAACGCAGTGCGGGCCCTGGCCTGGCAGCTCAATAATCAGGTTGTCGCAGGCGGTGATTTCACTCATATCAATGGAAGTTCTCAAAATCACATTGTGCGCCTGAATTCGGATGGTTCGGTGGATACCGGCTTTTTCTCCGGCACGGGCACGGATAACTCGGTCTATTCCATTACACTGCAGCTTGACGGCACAATGTATGTGGGTGGGTCGTTCACTTCCTTCAACGGCACGCATCGCCTCGGCTTCGCACGCCTATACGCCGATGGCACGGTGGACACAACCTTCTTGGACACGGCCTACAACCAGTTTGCCGGGCTGCCGCGCATCCGTTTCATTGATCCTCCGGGGACGGTTTATGCGTCTGGAGTTCAAACCGACGGCAACGTGATGATCGCCGGCAGCTTTGCCCAGGTCGGCGGCGGGCAGTTCGATGTGAATGTCCGGTCGGAAGATTACGGCTTTGATCCAAACCTGGGAGTTTTCCTGAATCAAAATATTGTGACGGAGCCAAAGACGCGCGACGGCGTCCGCAATCGTGGAAATGTCGCCCGTTTGATCGGCGGGGCGACGCCCGGGCCAGGCAACATCGGCATGGCAGCCGGCAGCTTTGCGGTCAACAAGACCGGTTCCTTTGAAGCTGTCAATTTAGTGCGAACCAACGGCTTTTTGGGATATGCGTCGGCCAGCTTTTCCGTTCTGCCGGGTCTGGCCAAAAGCGGCGTGGATTACACCTACGACGCCACCGACCCGACATATCCCATAGAGTGGGAATATATCGGACCGACACGCATGCACAGCGACGGCCTTTATGGGGCGAGCGGTCTCATGACTGACAGCGTAAGAAGTAATTTCTTCGAGCGGTTCGGAATCAACGGCCCGGCGTCCGTCCTGGTCAGCATCATCAACGACACGTCTGCGTCCGGCAATCTTAACGCGCAATTCCAACTGGCCAATCCCGTTGGAGCCGACCAGTTCTATCTCGGTGGCCAGAACATTCCGCTCGGCGTCGCGCTGGGGGAATCTGCCGCGCCGCTCACCGTTGTGGATGACGCACATCAGGACGGCGTGTTCGGATTTGCCGCTTCAAGTTTTGTCGCCACCAATACAAGTGCGGTTGTCGGGGTCATCCGCACCAACAGCACTTCCGGCACGGTCCAGATGAATTATGAAACCACGACCAATGGAAGCACTGCCGTGCTTGGCACCGATTACAACGCAGCCAGCGGGTTGCTCACGTTTAACCCCAGCCAGACTTCCAATTCATTCTCCATTGCCATCCTGCAAAACAGCTCCAGCTCAAGCATTGAAAAAGCGGTCAACCTGCAGCTCTATAACATCCAGGATTTGAGCAGCGGCAATGCTTCGTTTGGTTTGACAAACGCATTGGTCAGAATCATCAACCCCAACTTCCAGGGCTATTTGAATTTCACCACCAATTATTACACCGCCAATTTGAGCGCCGGCACCATCATGGTCACGGTGACGCGCACCGTTGGCAGCGAGGGCACGCTCACCGTGCAATACGCCACTGCGGACGGCACGGCCGTCAACGGAACGGATTACACCGGCTCTACCAACACGCTCACATGGAATAACGGCGACGTCTCACCGCGCACCATCCCCATTCCGCTGATCAACACCCATCTTGTGGGCGTTTCCGGCAGGCAGTTCTCGATTTCGCTGTTCAATCCGATGTTGAACGGTTCAAGCTTGCCGTCGCTGCTGGGCGCCGTCACCAACGCCACTTTGGTCATCAACAACGACAACAGCTACGGCACGTTCCAGTTCAACGCGTCCGCTTATCGCGTGAATGAAAACGGTGGTTACCAGACCGTCACCGTCATCCGAGCCGGCTCCACCAACGGCTCGCCGTCGGTCAGCTTCACCACCGCCGACGTGACGGCGTTTGCCGGCACAAATTACGTCGCCACCAACGGCATTTTGTTCTTCGCGCCGGGACAAATCAGCCAGAGCTTCAACGTCACGATTCTTAACGATGGAAAAACAAATCCTCCGCCGGCCAGCTTCTACTTCAACGTGGCGTTGACCAATGCGAGCGTGGGCGCGTCGCTGGGTTCGCCGACAAATGTGCCGGTCCAAATTTTGGATGCACAAACCTTCACCCAACCGTCCGGCTCCCCGGACGCGGCGTTCAGTGCGTCTGCTGGATTCAACGACAGCGTCTTTGCCCTCGCGCTCCAGTCCGACGGCCAGATTGTCGCCGGCGGGAATTTCACGGTGGCCAACGGCTCGGACATGAACCGGGTTGCCCGCTTGAACACCGACGGCACGCTTGACATTGACTTCATGGACGGACAGGCCGGTGCGGACGCATCCGTGAATGCATTGGTCAGCCAGACGGACGACCGCATCGTCGTCGGCGGCGCATTTGCAAACATTGACAGCGTCATCCGCCACCGCGTCGCCCGTTTGATGACGGATGGTTCTCTGGACACGAGCTTCAACACCGGCTCCGGCGCGGACAACACCGTTTTCGCGCTGGCCGAGACCTTTATAAACGGGTCGCGCGAAATTTATGTCGGCGGGGCGTTCAGCACCATCAACGGACTCTCCAGCCCCGGCATCGCGCGGCTGAACGACGACGGTTCGGTGGACACGTCGTTTGCCACCGGCTTGGGTGCCAACGGCACGGTCTATGCCGTGGCCGCGTATCCGACCAATTCCGTCGCCAACGCGGGGCAGGTTCTGATCGGCGGCGCCATCACCAACTTCAACGGCATCGTCGTAGGCAACCTCGCTCGGTTGAATGGGGACGGCTCGCTGGACACGAACTTCAGCGCGAACATCGGGGCTAACAATGCCATCCGCGCCATCGCAATCCAGGCGGACGGACGCGTGCTCATCGGCGGGGATTTCACGGGCGTCAACGGCGTTCCGGTCAACCACGTCGCGCGGCTCAACCCGGACGGTTCGCTTGACACCAATTTTGTCAGTGCCGTCGGCTTGGGAGCCAATGGCACCGTGAACGCCATCGCAGTGCAGTCCGATAACCGGATCGTTTTGGCCGGTGATTTCACGCAGGCCAACGGAGTCACCCGCAACAGCATCACCCGCCTGCTGCCGACCGGCGCGGTGGATCCGACCATCAATTTTGGCGACGGCGCGAACAGCGACATTGACGCGCTGGTCATCCAGCCTGCGGACGGGATGTTTGTCATCGGCGGCGGCTTCACGCAATATGACGACCAGCCTCATGCCCACATCGCCCGGATTTACGGCGGCTCGATCACCGGTTCCGGCGCGTTCACATTCAGCTCGGCCAATTATCAGGTTGATGAAAACGGCGCCTATGCGGTCATCAACGTCCTTCGCACCGGTGGCACCAGCGGGACAAATGCGGACGGCTCGGGCGATGTCTTTGTCAATTTTGCGACCGGCAGCGGCACCGCCGTCAATGGCGTGAATTACATCGGCATCTCGACCAATCTGGATTTCCCGGTGGGCGAGGTTTTGAAAACAATTCTTGTTCCCGTGATGGACGACCAGGTCATCACGCCGAACCTGACGGTCAATCTGGCGCTTTCAAATCCGACGCCGCCATCGGGGCTCGGCAATCAGGCCACCGCTTTGCTGACAATCATCAACGTTGACAGTGCAGTGAACTTTTCATCCATCATTTATTCGGTGCCCAAGGACACCGTGAACGGAGTCGCGATCATTGACATCCTCCGGCAGGGCACCATCAGCGGCACCTGCACCGTGGACTTTTCAACGACCACCAATGGCACGGCGGTGATCGGCACGGATTATTATCCGACCAACGTTGTCGTCACGTTCAATCCCGGCGACACGGACAAACAAGTTCAGATACCCATCATCAACAACTCGATTCCTGAAGGCAGCACGACGGTGACCATGCAGTTGACCAATGCGGCAGGCACGGCCATATACAGCCCGTCGAATGCGACGCTCACCATCATTGACACCGTCTATGCGCCCGGCTTGCTGGCTTTCTCAGCCACCAATTATGTTGTAAGCGAAGCAGGCACCAGCGCCGTTCTCCCGGTTCTCCGCACCGGCGGCTCGTCCGGTAATGTCTCGGTCAATTATCAAACCGTGTCCGGCACGGCGCTGCCCGGCGTCAGCTACGTCACCAGCAGCGGCACGGTGAGTTTTGCCGATGGTGACACAAGCAACGCCATCGTCGTTCCGCTCGTTCAAAACAGCCTGGTGCTCGGCACGGTCAATTTCTCCGTCTTTCTGTCCAACCCCGGCGGCGGTGCCGCGCTTGCGAACCCGACCACCACCACCGTGTCAATTTTGGACGACAACGTCGGCGTCGCCTTCGTCAACGGCACCAATTACGTCAGCGAAACCAACGGCATCGGCTCAGTGTTTGTCCAAAGGATCGGCAATCCGACGAACACCTTCCAGGTGAACTACGCCACGACCAACGGCTCCGCCGTGGCCGGGATCAATTACCAGGCCACCGCCGGCACGCTCTCCTTCGCCAGCGGCGAGGTTCTCAAGCAGGTTTCCGTCCCGCTGTTCAACCAAAATGGCGTGACCAACGTGACGTTCGGCATGGTTCTCACCAACGCCACCGCCGGCGTGCAGCTGGTGGCGCCGAGCAACACGCTGGTCGTGATCCAGCCGGCCAATGCGGGGTTGAGCTTCACCAATGCCGCGATCAGTGTCTTCAAAAACGCCGGTGCGGCCGTCATCACCGTCGTCTGCTCCAATCCGGCTCTTGAAGCGACGGGCACCAATGCCCCGTTGTCCGTGAATTACTTCACCTCCGACGGCACGGCGCTGGCCGGGCAGGATTACACCAACACCAGCGGCACGCTGCTGTTCACAAACGGCATCGTGACCAACACCTTCACCGTGCCCATCGTCAACAACAACCTGATCACCGGAACCCGCACCTTTACCGTGAGCCTGACGAATGCGTCCGCGCCGGGCAAAATCTTTTTCCCGAGCAACCAGGTCGTCACGATTGTTGACAACAACTCCGGCTTGAGCTTCTCCAGCCCGACCTACACCGTTTTGAAGACCGGTGTTGCGGCGACCATCACGATTGTGCGGACGGACAACATCAACACCAATTCGTCGGTCAACTTCACCACGGTGGACGGCACCGCTGTTGCCGGCACGGATTACATCGCGACGAACGGCACGTTTGTCTTCACCAACGGCCAGACGAGCCAGTCGTTCCAGGTGACGGTGATCGCCAACACCGCCGTCCAGCCGGACAAAACCGTCCTGCTGCAATTGTCCAGCCCGACCAACGGCACTCTTGTCCCGCCAAGCGCCGCCACGCTCACCATTCACGACACCACCGGCAGCCTGGTTGTCCCGGATGGCTCGGTGTTGACTCATGAAGGCTTTTCCCCGCCCAATGGCATCATTGATCCTGGCGAAAATGTTACGGTGCTCTTTGCGTTCCGCGCCGAGGCCGGGACCAACATCGCCGGCTTCAGCGCCACGCTGCTCGCCACCAACGGTGTCACGTCGCCGTCGCCGGTGGGAACGATGAATCCTGGTTCGCTGGTTGTCGGCGGACGTCCCGCTTCGCAGGCGTTCAGCTTCACGGCCAGCGGCACCAACGGCCAGCAGATTGCCGCGACCTTCAATCTCTACAACGGCGCCGCAAACATCGGCACGGCGGTGTTCACCTACACATTGGGCACCGTGTCCCGCACGTTTTACAACACCAACGTCATCATCATCAATGCGGACACCACCGCCATGCCTTATCCGTCAACCATCAATGTCAGCGGCGTGGGCGGGCAGGTCATCAAGGCCACCGTCACCTTGACCAACTTTTACCACACGGCGGTCTCATCCGTTGACGCGCTGGTGGTGGCACCGGACCAGCAGGACACGCTGATCATGGGCGACGCCGGTGGCCCGAACGCTGTCGGACCCATCACCATCACATTTGACGATGCGGCCACAAATTCGCTGCCGCAATTTACGCCGATTGTTTCAGGCACCAACAAACCCACGGCGTATCCGCCCGTGCCAAACTTTCCTTGACCGTTATGAAAATGATTAGTTTTATGCCCAATTTAATGAGGAAAAGTTTGTTGACGGTCGTCCTGGGGCTGATCGTGTCGTCGGCGCCGGCGGTCTTCGCGGCGGACGCGGGCATGAAGACCTTGCGCGGCCATGTGCCGGCGGTGCTGTCGCAGTTGCAGCCCAAAGGCCGGCTCTCAGCCGGCACAAACCTCTCGCTGGCCATCGGGCTTCCATTGAGAAACACGGACGTGCTGACAAATCTGCTCAACCAGATTTATGATCCTGCCAGTCCCAATTACCATCATTATCTGAAGCCCGATGAATTCACGGCGCAGTTTGGCCCTACGGAGCAGGATTACCAGAAGGTGCTGGATTTCGCCCGCACAAACGGGTTGACGGTCACCAAGACGCACGGCAACCGCGTCCTCTTGGACGTGAGCGGAAAAGTATCGGACATCGAAAAGGCGTTTCACGTCACCATGCGGACTTATCGTCACCCGACCCAAAACCGGGATTTTTACGCGCCCGATGTTGAGCCGTCCATTTCTTCGACATTGCCGGTTCAGGACATCAGCGGCTTGACTGATTATGGTCGGCCCCACCCGCAAGTCGTCGCCAAGCTTGCCAGCACCGCGCCAAAAGCGCTGACAGGTTCGGGCCCCTTCGGTCTTTACATGGGTAACGACTTTATAAATGCCTATGTTCCCGGCACGTCGCTTAACGGTTCCGGTCAGACGATTGCCCTTGTGGAGTTCGACGGCTATCTAGGAAGTGACATCGCTGAATATGAATCGCTCACGGGCCGCACGAACATTCCTTTGCAAAATGTCTTGCTGGATGGATTCAGCGGTGTGCCGACGGGAAACTTCGGTGGCAATGAAGTCGAAGTCTCTTTGGACATTGAAATGGCGGTTTCAATGGCACCCGCCCTGTCTCAAATCATTCTTTACGAAGGCAACCCGAATAATTTTCTGCAAAACGATGTTTTGAACCGCATCGCAACCGATAATTCCGCGAAGCAGATCGGTTGTTCTTGGGGCTGGTCCGGCGGCCCCAGCGGGACGACCGAGCAGATTTTTCAGCAGATGGCATTGCAAGGACAGACATTCTTTAATGCGTCCGGTGACGTGGATGCTTTTACTTCCGGTGCCAATTCGATAAATGGCGTTGACAATCCCAACACATTCAACGCCCCGTCCGACAGTCCAAACATCACACAGGTTGGCGGAACGACCCTGACGATGAACGGTGCTGGTGCTTCCTATGCTTCGGAGACGGTTTGGAACTGGGATGTTCGGTATGCTCCCTTCTATGACGGATTGGGAAGCAGCGGCGGCATCAGCAGTTTTTATTCGATACCAAGCTGGCAGACCGGCATCAACATGACTGCCTGCCAGGGATCCACCACATTTCGCAACACGCCCGACGTGGCTTTGACCGCCGACGACATACTGACCATTGCTGATGGAGGGGTTGAATATCTTGATATAGGCACAAGTTGCGCAGCCCCGCTGTGGGCGGGTTTCATCGCGCTGGTCAACCAACAGGGATTGGGCACTGGCCATCCGCCGGTCGGATTTATCAACCCCGCGCTCTATGCCATCGCCAAGACCGCGAATTACACGAATTGTTTTCGCGACATCACGACCGGCAACAATACCTGGAGCCAAAGCCCGAATTTATTTTATGCAACCAACGGTTACGACCTTTGCACCGGCCTTGGAACTCCCAACGGAATGAATTTGGTCAATGCCCTGGTCAGCACCGCTGGAAATTTCCCAGTCCCGATTTCCGCGCCGGCCCCGCCCTACGGTTCCACCCTGGCGGCTTTGGGCGGCGGAAATCCCAATGGCACATGGTCGCTCTTTGTGCAGGACGACACGCCGTCGGATCACGGGCTGATTTCCAACGGATGGTTCGTCACGCTCACCACCGGCAGCCCCCTCGGTTCTTGGGCTGACAATGCTCTTTCGATGGCCGTTTCGGCCACCAACGTCTTGGTCAACGGCAACGTCATTTACACCATCGGCGTGACCAACTACGGTCCTTCCACTTCCAGCAATGTGCTGGTGCAGGATGACCTGCCTTCCGGCGTCACGCTTGTTTCCACCAACACGACGCTTGGTTCAGTCAGCCACATCGGGACACAGCTCATCTGGACCATCGGCACGCTTGCCACCAACACGGGCGCGCAACTCTCGCTCACCATGCGTTCTGGCACTGTCGGAACCATCATCAATTCAGCCGTCGTCCAGGCGGACACGCCCGATGCCGACCCGGACAACAATTCTGCTTCCGTATCAGCCAACATTGTCAGCAGCCTGTCGCCGCCCCAGGTGTCCGGCATTTCTGTGGCCTCAGGCGGCGCATTCCACCTGACGGTTTCAAGCCCGACGTCGTCAAGCGTCATCATCCAGGCCTCCACCAACCTTGTGAACTGGGTCAACGTCTACACCAGCACGCCGCCCTTCACGTTCACCGATTCGGCCTCGACAAATTATCACGACCGCTTCTACCGCGCGCTCATCGGGCCGTGACGCCCCGTCCGCCGATGAAAATCCTAGGTCTGACCGGCGGCGTGGGCATGGGCAAATCCACCGCTGCAGCAATTCTCCGAGACGCCGGCGCGCAGGTCGTGGACACCGACGACCTGGCCCGCCAGCTAGTCGAACCCGGCCAGCCCGCGCTCGCGGAAATAAAAAAAGAATTCGGCCCCGGAATCATTTCATCCGCAGGCGCTTTGGAACGCCGCGAACTCGCCCGCATCATTTTTGCCGACGCCGGCGCGCGCAAAAAAATCGAGGCCATTCTCCACCCGCGCATTCGCGAACGCTGGCTCGCGCAAATCGAACGCTGGCGCAGGGAGAACTGCAAACTGGCCGTCGTTGTCATTCCGCTCCTCTTTGAAACCAGGGCTGAATCTGAATTCGACAAGATCATCTGCGTCGCCTGTTCCGCCGCGAACCAGCAAAAAAGGCTTTCTGAACGCGGCTGGACGGCAACGCAGATCAGGCAGCGCATCGCCGCGCAGATGCCCGTGGACCAGAAAATCGCCCGCGCCGATTTCGTCGTCTGGACTGACGGCGACATGGCGGCGCACGCCTGGCAAATTGAACGGATTCTTTCCACGCCGTGACGTTGCAATCGTTCCATTTCGTCAAACAACGTTTCCCTTGCCGCGTTCTTATGCTAAATTTCGTCCGCCATGATTCTCACGCCTGCTGAATTAAGGAGCCTTGTCGAACTGACCCATCAGTCGCCGCACTCCCTGCTCGGAATGCAGCCGCTCGGCGACGGTTCGGGGATCGTCGCCCGCGCGCTGCTTCCGGACGCCGCCAAGGTTGAAATCCAGCCCGTCCATGAAAAGGACAAGCCGAAGTTCGAGCTGAAGCGCATTTCCAACACGGATGTTTTTGAAGGCGTCACGAAGGCCGCAAAGAAAGTTTATGCCTACGACCTCGTCGTCACAACCCACGACGGAAAAACACGCCGCACGCGCGACGCTTTTTCATTTCTGCCGACGCTGGGCGAATCGGATTTGTTCCTTTTCGGCAAGGGCGACGAGCGGAAAATTTTCGACAAGCTCGGCACCCAGCTCCGCGCGCCCGACGGCGTCCCCGGCACGAGCTTCGCGGTCTGGGCGCCAAACGCGCAGCGCATCAGCGTCGTCGGCGATTTCAACAATTGGGACGGGCGGTATCATCCGATGCGGTTGCTCGGCGCGTCGGGTGTCTGGGAAATTTTCATTCCCGGCGTCGGCGTCGGCGCGCACTACAAGTTTGAGATCCGCGACGCGCACGGAAACATCAAATTGAACACCGATCCGTTCGGGTTTTTTTTCGAGGTCGCTCCCAAGCAGGCGGCGATTGTCTGGGACACGAAAAAATTCAAATGGACCGACGCTGCGTGGCTCAAGAAACGCCGCAACCGCGACGCCCTCCGTTCGCCGATGAGCATTTACGAAGTTCACGTCGGTTCGTGGCGGAAAAAATCCGCGAATGAATCATGGAGCTACCGCGAACTCGCCGGGCCGCTTGTGATTTATCTCAAGCGCATGGGCTTCACGCACGTTGAATTCATGCCGGTGGCCGAGCACGCTTATTATCCGTCCTGGGGTTATCAAGTCACCGGATTTTATGCGCCCACGAGCCGGTTTGGGACGCCGGAAGATTTTCAATTTCTCGTCAACTCGCTGCACGAGGCTGGTATTGGCGTGATCGTGGACTGGGTTCCCGCGCATTTTCCGCGCGACGAATGGGCGCTCGCCAAGTTCGACGGCACGGCGCTTTACGAACACGAAGATCCGCGCAAGGGTGCGCATCAGGACTGGGGCACGTTGATTTTCAATTTTGGCCGGAACGAAGTTTCAAACTTTCTCGTCGCCAACGCGCTGTTCTGGTGCGAACGCTTTCATGTTGACGGTCTGCGCGTGGACGCCGTGGCCTCGATGCTTTACCTCGACTATTCGCGCAAGCAGGGCGAATGGCTTCCGAACCAGTTTGGCGGACGGGAAAATCTCGAGGCGATTGAATTCCTGAAAAAATTCAACCACATCGCGCACACGGAATTTCCCGGCGTGATGACGATTGCCGAGGAATCCACCGCCTGGCCGCAGGTCACGCGCCCGCCTTACATCGGCGGACTTGGCTTTTCCTTCAAGTGGAACATGGGTTGGATGCACGATACGCTCGGTTATTTCAAGCACGAGCCTATACATCGCAAATATCACCAGAACGATTTGACGTTCGCGATGCTTTACCATCACAACGAGAATTTCATCCTGCCGCTGTCGCACGACGAAGTCGTCCACGGTAAAGGCTCGCTCATCACGCGGATGCCCGGCGACGACTGGCAGAAATTCGCCAGCCTGCGCGCGCTGCTTGCGTATCAATGGCTTTTCCCCGGCAAAAAACTGTTGTTCATGGGCGGCGAAATCGGCCAGCGTGCCGAGTGGAATGAAAACGGCCAGCTCGACTGGTGGCTGCTCGACGCCGGGCCGTTTCATCGCGGCCTGCAAAAATTTGTCGAGGACTTGAACAGGTTTTACACCGGCTCGTCCGGCTTGTGGCAGGGCGATTACGACCACGCGGGCTTTTACTGGATTGACTGCACTGACCGTGACAACAGCGTGATTTCGTTCGCACGTCAAAATGCCGACGGCTCAAATCCGCTGGTTGTCATTTTGAACCTGACGCCGGTGCCGCGCGAAAATTATCGCATCGGACTGCCGCGCGCGGGCGGATGGCGCGAAATGTTGAACAGCGACGCGGAGATTTATGGCGGCGGCAACAAGGGAAATTACGGTGGCGTCACTGCACAAAGTGTTCCTTGCCACAACCAGCAGCAGTCCGCCGAATTTTATCTGCCGCCAATGAGCGCGATGGTGTTCCAGCCTGGATGAAAATCATGCGCTCCGGACGAGTAGATTTATGTCGCCGGGGATGGAGCGGGCAGGCTGTTGATCCAGTCACGGATCAAGTTGACTGCATTTGTGTCAATGAGATTGCGGCCAAGCGGCGGCATTTTGACGGTCGGAGCGTTGGTGTTCATCCGGTCTTGAAGAATGGAACGGGAAATGTCCTGCGGCATGATGATGCAGGCGTTGCTGTAGCCCAGCGAAAATTGCGCCGGATAACCGACGAGGTGCTGCTTGTCCGGAGGCGTATCGTAGCGCGCGTCGAAGTTTCCGATGCCGCCGGGGCGATGGCATTGGGCGCAGTTGGCATCAAGGTAGGAACGCGCCCGTTCTTCGAGCGATGCGCTCGAATTTGTGAGCGCGGAAAGTTTCGGATAATTTGAAATGGTTTCTTCATTGATGGCGGGGCTGAAAAGTCCGAGCCGGTTCAAGGTGCGAATCTGGTTGTCGGTGACGCCGGTGGCGGGATAAGTGAAGTTGCCGTTGAGCTGGCGCGTGTTGACGCCGAGAACGTAGCCGCCCGCAGGCGTATGACAGGTCAGGCAGTCCGCAGGACTTAAATAATTCCAAGTTTGTGTGCGGATGCCGGTCGTGTTGGTGATGAGGATGTCTTCGCTCAAACCGTTCGCCAGCAGGTCGGCGTCGCTGTTGTCGGCTCGCCATTTGTAAGTCACGCCATAGACCGCGCCGTTGGTGTCGCGCACGAGAATTTGCGTTTCCAGCCGGCGACGGGGGACAGCCGGATTGGTTTCATCCACGGTAAGATCGAAATTTTTGACGAAGACCGTTCCTGCCGGGAATGTCCATGAATTGGTCGGGCGCAATCTCATCTGCTCGTCCGGCGTGATGACTCCACCGTTGTTTGGGACTGCCAGATAACAACTTTTTTCCGCGCCATCCGACCACAGCGGCACGTTGAGGCTGTAAGGAATCAATCCGTTAGCGGGCGTGCGGCTGGCCGTGTCGCTGAAGACGCCGGTGCCAGAAAGCAGCGGCGGAAGCGTGCCGTTGAAAGTCGCCGGCATATTCAAAAATGGCGGCGCAACTCCGTTGGTTGTCAGGCCATAAGGCAGTCCGCTGCCATCGGTGACGGTGACATTGACCGGAGCTGAAGTGCTTGCCAGACCGCTGCCGTCGGTGGCGACTGCGGTGAAGGTGTAATGGCCAGATTTCAAACCCGGCGCGGTCATCGCGAAAATTGGCGCGTAAATGCTGTTGCTCAAAGTGCCGATCCAGTTTCCATTGGAGTAGAAATCCACTTTGCCGAGCGGGTTGTAAGGAGCCTCGGCATCGGCTCCAATAGTCACACTGGCGCTGCCAGCATAAGCAGCCCCGTTGGCCGGCCGGATCAAAGCGATGGTCGGCGGCGGATTGGTATATGGATAGAGCTGCAATGCAGGAATCACATTCTGCGCGGTGGAAGGGCTGCTCCACAACAATTTCAGCGGGGCGTTAATGTCCGGCCGCAAGCAGTCGAGTTGCAAGTTGTAGAGCTGCTGTTTTTTGAGCGCGATTTCGCCGCCATAGGTGGTTTCGGATGAATGAATCGTCCAGTCATTGATGAGCAACTGGCCATTGACCCACAGGCGCACGCCGGCGCGGGTGACGGTCGAGAAAGCATAAGTCTCGTCGTATTGCGCCTGCACCGAACCGCTCCAGCGCACCGCCGGATTTGTTTCGGCAGTGATCGGAATTGGCCCGGCCAATCCGCTGCCGTGGCCGGCGGCGGCGGTGTTGATGAACGAAGCGGAAGCGACGCCGCTGTTGACCGCGCCGGTTTTGATGACGACGGCCTTGAGGGTCAAGGTGTTCGTAACGGCAAACGGCCCGGTGTAAAGAGTGGAGTTGGCCGTGGGCGCGGTGTCATCCAGTGTGTAATAAATCGAAGCGTCCGGCGCGGCATCTGACAGCGTTACCATGACTGAATTGGCATAGCTTTCACCACCGGGCGAGATGACTGGCTTGGGCAGGAAAATTCCATTTCCAAAAATGGACAAGGCATATTGCGCGCCCACGAAAACCTTTCCATTGGCCACGGTCGGCACGGTCATCTTGACGGCGTTGCCTGGATTGTCGCGATCTGGTAATTGCCGGCTGTTATAAAGTTCCTGCGCCAGATTCGTGGCATTGTAGGCGTGCAAAACCGCCGACGTGCCTCGAACGGCACCGTCGGATTGGATTGTCCAGACAATCGCGTTGCTGGTGCCGTTGGCCGAGATGGACGGCGTGGTGCCGAAACCGCTGAAGCTGGTCTCCGACGCGGAAGAGGGGACAGACGTAAAAAGCCCGTTGCTGACGGTGAAGGATTTCAGCACGCCTCCGATGCCTTGACAATAGAGTTGATGATTGAAATAGGCGGGGGTGCTGAAAAGTTTTCCGACGCCGGCTTGGAACCATTGAACGACCTGATCGTCGTTTGAAGGGTTATAATGTCCCATGTTGTCGCGGTCCACCACATAAATTTTTCCTTCCTTGCCGCCGCCAACTATCAGGTGCGGATGCGCCGCGCTCCCGACATCGTCCGGCAGCAAAACAGGGCCGCCCGAACCCAAGTCCGCATCGGCGGATTGCAGGGCGGCTTGGTTGAACGGCGTGAAATAGTCTGCCACAGCCAGGCCGTTGGACGAGGACAGCCTCATAAAACTGTCGCCGTAATCTTCGCCGCCCTTGTCCTCGTCGAAACTGCCGTTGGCCACCTCAAAAAATATGTTCGAATTCGCGTCAACGCATAATCCGCCGCCGCCCATCCAAAGCGCGCCTTCGGCGGCGTGCGGGCCAAAGGCCTTTTTTGTCGCGTTGGGAGTGGTGTTGAAAACTTGGTTGGCCAATGGCTGAAGATTTGCGGCATTGAAACCGATGATCCAGCCGTGATATGGATCGGTGTCGGCATAGCTGCTGTAGGCAACATACAAAATGCCGCCCGCCAGCGTCAGTGCGCAGCGTTCATTCTGCTGTTTCGCGTCAAATTTCACCATCCCGCCGGAACTTCCCAGGCCCGTTCCGGGAAACGAAGCCGTTATCACCACCGGGCTGTAAGGTTGCTCCTCACCGGTGGCAATGTTCAGCGCGTGAAGGCGTTGATAATAATTCGTCGCCGTCGCCGTCGCTTCGCGGTTCAGCGCCACCACAAAGAGCGTGCCGGATGCGGCGTCAATGACCGGCGTGCCGGTGATGCCGACCCTCGGAAGCATGTCTTGAAGCACATTGTTGTGATAACGCCCGCCGAACTCGTGGTTGGTGACGATGTTGATTCCATCACCCAGGCTGACGTGCCACAACAAACCGCCAGTCACGTCAGCATTGCTGTTGGCGTCGAAAGCATAGACGCTGTCATTTTCCGTCGCCACATAAACCACGTCATGTGCGCCCTGTCCCGGTATTTTCACTCCGGGGACGAACAACGGCTGCGTATAAGCAAAGGCGTCCACATCATATTTCATCAAAAGGCCAAAGTTATTGGTGTTGACGTTCGCCAGCGTCAATTGAGTCTCATTCGTGTTCGCGCCGGTGCGCGCATTGTCATTATGATAGGTCAAGACCGGTTCGCCGGCGGCATCCATGGTCGTGGCAACCGCAACCAATGTTGCGAGCCAGGCATGAAAACATAATTTGATCGTCCACATATTCATATCCAAGTCAGAGATGTAATGTTGTTTGATTTGTGCCCGTCTTGATGCACGATTCGGAAGTCAATTATTTGAACCAACTTTTGAAACGCCCAATTTTTCAATCTGTGATTCCATGTTTGTTTTGGAAAGCCGCTCCATCCCGGCTTATTTCACCCCAAAGTCAAAGGTCACTTCTCCCTTGTGCTCGCCGGAAATAGTTCGTTCAGCCGACTGCGGCCCCATCCGCTCCTGCGTAAGAAATTTGTCGCGCATCGCCGGAATGACATCCAGAAAAGTCAGGCCGGTATCAGGCAGGGCGAGCAGTGGCCCCACCGGGCCGTCGTTGGGATGGTAGATGCCCAGATAGGATTCAGCCGCCGGGGTGTTTACGGTGAACTTGCCTTCGCTGGTGTCAAACGTAGCCCAGCGCCAGCCGCGAAAATAGCCCTTGAATTCCGGGTCGAATGAATAAACCACGCTGGGAACGGTGTTGTTGTAGGCGTTTTTCCAGACATCGAAGCGCGTGCCTTGCAGTCGATTTTGCCAGACATGATACGGGCCGTAGCCCAGCCAAGTGATACCTTTCATGTCAGCTTCTGGAAAATCAAAGTTGACGCCCAGCAAGTCCACCGGACCGTCGTAAGCATAAGTGTAATCAAGCTTCACCCGGCCATCCGGTGAAATGCGCCAGACGGCCTGCTTGAATGCGCCGTCGTAATTTGCCTCCACCAGCAGATCATTTCCGTCCATGCGGCTCGACAGGCCGGTGAGGTTGTTCGTCCCGGCCACATCGCCATATTTTATCGTGCCGCGCCCTTGACGAATATGCGAGTAAGCGACGAAGCTCGGGCCGTTGCCCAACGGAATTTTTTTTCCGCCATTGCTCACCGTGGCCAAAAAGCCGGAAATTTTGTCGAAATGCAATTCCAGACCGGCCACCTTGACGACCAATTGCCTGCCGTCTTCCTGCGTCGTGATTTTCCCGGTTGCCGTTGCCGCGTCCGTGGCCGGGGCGGCTGCAACCGGCCACGACCACGTCCATAAATTCTGGCCCTCCGAATTTTTTGCCGTGAAATATACCGCATCCACGCCCTGCATGGCAGGCAGTTTTAATTGCAATTCGCCACTGCCGTGCGGCGCGACGGACGGACCCTTTATTTCACCGCTCGCCAGAACCGTGTGGCCGGCCCGGCCCTCGTTTGATGTTGGAAAACTCACATACTCCCACAAAAATGTGCATTGGTTGAGATCGGTGAAGTCATAGCTGTTGTGGACTGGCACCGCGCCCTGAAAACCCGGGAACAGACCTTCCGTCGGCGTGTCAATTTGCACGGGCGACCAGATTTCCTTGATGGTGTAATAGCTGCCTTCCTTTTCGTGACGAGGCCCCATGATGCCGTCCGGCCCCTGGTTGCCTGAGTTGTCAACGATGCCGCCCTTGTCCGTGCGCACAACGCCATCGTCATACATCACCCAGAAGAACGCACCGCCCAGAACCGGGCTTTTGCGCAGCACCTCCCAATAGTCATGGAACCCGCTGCCCGCGCCGCCGTCATACAGTCCGTGCAAAAACTCGGTCGGGAAGTAAACGGCCGGGCCGCCGCTTTCTCGGACGATGGCGGTGTAATCGGGATAGTGCGGATCGTTGACGCCGCGATCTTTTGAGCGCGGGTGCATGACGTTTCGCTGCTGAATGTCCCACTTGGCAAACTCGTCGTTCAGCGCGTTGTTCCAGCCGCCTTCATTGCCGTTGTCCCAGACGAGGATGGACGGATGGTTCACATCGCGCCGGACCATTTCGCCAACGAGCCGCACACCCGAAGACGTGTCGTAGGCACTTTGCCAGCCAGTGAGTTCGTCCAGCACATAAATTCCCAGCTCGTCGCAAGCCTCCAGAAAATCGCGGTCCGGCGGATAATGTGACATGCGGACGGCGTTCATATTCATGTCCTTGATCAGCCGCGCATCCTCGTAGCACAGCGCCCGGCTCAAAGTGCGCCCCGAATCCGCCCAGAAACTGTGGCGGTTCACGCCCTTCATCACGATTTTTGTGCCGTTCAAATAAAATCCGTCGTTCGTGCGCAACTCGATGGTGCGAAAGCCGAACTGGTTGGTGATTGTGTGTTGCGGCACACCGTTTTGGAGCAATGTGAACTGAACATGATACAAATTCGGCGTCTCGGCGGTCCATAGCTTCACGCCATCAAAATGTGCGTTGAGCGTCGCCACAGTGGCGTCAATCGGTCCATCGCCCTGTTTTGGCTTTACTGGCAATATTGGAGTGCCAACCGGCTGATTGCTGGCATCCAACAATTGCGCTGTCACGTTTACATTCCATTGGCTTGAACCAGAACCAAGATGCACCTCCGCCCGGAAATCGCCGTTGGCCTTCGCGTCAATTCCAGTCCAGTCAATGTAATGGCTGGGCAGCGCTTCGAGATACACCGGACGGTAAATGCCGCCGAAATTCCAGAAATCGCCCTGTCGCTCGGCGCGCATCACGCTCGGGTCGTCCGCTACTTTGCTGACCGTTACATCCAACAGGTTTGTCGCGCCAAATTTCAACAACGGCGTGATGTCGTATTTGAATTCGTAAAACGAGCCTTCATGCGCGGGGCCGGCCGACCGGTCGTTGACAAACACCTCCGTCTTGACCATCACGCCCTCAAAGACAATCCGCACGACCTTGCCCTGCCAGTCCGTCGGCACATAGAATTCGGTTTTATATTTGCCCTGTTCCGACGCGAAGCCCGGCCGGAGTGAAACATCTTCGCCGTTGTTCCGGGCGCGGAAAACCGTCCCGTAATTATAGACTCCAAAACCCTGCAGCTCCCAGCAGGAGGGCACGGCGATTTTTTTCCACGCGCCGCTTTGCATTCCGGCGGTGCAGTAAAAATCCCACAGGACGCCGTCGTCCTTGCCGGTGCCGGAAAGATATTTGATCTCCGTCGCGGAACCGTCGGCGGCCGGCAGTTCGTCCGCGTTGAAGCTGATCGCCAGCAGCAAGGCCAGCCACCTGGAAATTCGTGGTATGTTCATTTCGAGACGATTTATTTTTTGAATTATTATTGCATGAGGCCAACAAGTAAAAGTTTATTTGCAGCGGTTGAAGTCAATGGGCTGGTCAATTTCCAGCGTTGTCGTTTGTTTCCGCTCACATTTTTGCAGGTTGTTTTGAAATTTTGCAGTCGCCATCGCTCAAAAGATTTCAGCTTTGGCCTGTTTTACCGATGGTAATCGCAGGCATATACGCCATACGAACGATTGCCATAATCAGGAATCTGTCATGGTCGCGGACGCCACGGATGGGCTGCGACCATTTGTCCAATCGCGAGAGCGCCTTCATCTGCGAGGTCATAGAACGCTGAAAATATGTGCATGGTGCCGGAAAGTCCCTGTGGGGGTGGATCGCTGGGTGTCTTTGGAAGAAGCCATGCTGACGTTGCGAATCATTTCCAAGGATATGCTGGGCAAAGCCACGCACGGGGATATGTCCGGATTGTTATCATGATTTTCTTGCCGGAACGCATCTGCCGTAAATGTCTTCCGCCGATGGCAACAGGTTGACGTCTATTCTTCCGGTTAGAACACGGACAAATCCCAGCGGTTCTGCCATGCGAGCGTGAATGTGCCGTTGCTTTTCAAAAACAATGAAGCGCCGAAAAGTAACCGTGTGCGAGCCGTCTTGATTTTCATTTTTTTGTTTAAGCCGTGTTCGGTATGCAGTTCGTTGAAAATTGAAACGGCTTTGTATCTTGCCCTTTGATGACGCTCACTGCGGCGGCCTGGTTTCCAGCAATTGCACCGGCCCCATCAATCCGGATTCCATCAGTGCCGTGCCGGCCTTCAAATTGCGGATGTTCGTCCTCGTCAGGCGCTGTTCCAGCGGCAGGCTGGCGTCGCCGATAATCCGGTTGGGCCAGAAATTGACAACTTCAATTTCCAATTTGTTTTTGCCTGGGTTCGCCGCCGAAGTGATGTCCACGCGGCAGGGCGGGCACCAGACGATTCCGCAGGGACGGCCGTTCACTTTCACCTCGGCGAGTTCATGCACATCGCCAAGGTCCAGCAATAATTTTGCCCCCGGAACCGCCGCCGACTGAACTGGCAGATCGAAGTTTTTTTCATACGTTGCCGTGCCGGAATAAAATTTGATGCCCGGCTCCACGCGCGTCGTCCAGCTTGCAAGATTGTCGAATTCCACCGATGCCGGCCCGCCCCATTTCGGGTCGAAATGCACCGTCCATGCGCCGGAGATTTCCTGGACCGGATTCAGCGTCGGGCTGTTGTTCTCCGCCGTCGCCGGATGCGCCGCAGAGGCTTCGCGGAAGATGACAAACCAGGAGCCGCACGGGCTGAAATCCAGCGGAACAATGGTTCGTCCGCCCTTCTCTTCGTAAGCGTCGGCAAATTTGTGTTCGCCCGTAACCGGGTTCCAAAGCTCCGGCGCCTTGCCGGCGACGTGGAACGTGCAGTCCGCCGAAACGGCATCGGTCACGCGACTGGCGACGAAATAAATTTCCGCGCCGTCAGCGGTGCGATGAATGTAATCGAAATCGGTTGAGGGCTTGGGATTCAGAGTTGAAAGAAATTCACAGTCCGGTTGCACGCCGTCGGCGAGCAGAACTTCGCGCGCAGTTTTGCCGGCCATGACCCGGCCACCGCCAACTTTGCCGCTCCACAATTCAGCCCCAAGCTGCGCGATGTCCGCGTCACAGGCAGGATAATTTTGGAGCGTTTCGCCTTTCACCGGCTGCGGGCCGATGATGGTCGCGCCGGCGGCAACCATGCCCTTCAATTTTTTCAGCACCGGCAGTGAAATCACGTTGTGCTCTGGTAGCACCAGCACGCGGTAGCTCATGCCGTCTGGCAGGACGATTCTTCCGTCGCGCACGCCGGCGCGCGTGAGCAGCGCCTCCTCTGTGATGACGTCGTAATCGTAGCCGGGCAGGATGTGCGCCGGATCGGATTTTTTGAGCTGTGCGAAATCAGGAACGTGGTCGCCGTAAAAATACGCCACGTCGGCGACAAACAATCCCTGCTGCAACATGAATTGACAGCGGTTAATGTAATTGAAGAACGGCGCAGACTTGCTCCACCAGGTCACCTTCGGATTCAGGTGTGTGCCTGCAAAATACTGCTGGCCGGGAACGCCGGTCGAGTCAGGCGAGCAGACGAAGGCATGCCAGACGAGGCGGTTCATGCCTTCGCAAAGCGCCTTGTCGAAGGACGGCTTCAAATTGTCGCAAAGCCTTTCCTGCCAGTTCGGACCGATGGTGGTGAAGCCTTCGTCCTGCGTGATGACGTGTCCGTAAGTGTGCGCGGCGGACGCGGGCTGCTTGACGAAGAAACGGTTTTCGTCGCCGATGCGGTGCTCCCATGACCACGCCCAGAACTCGCTCATCGGCACGTCGTCCCAGCCGAGGCAGCGCAGCGCGTCAATCGGCACGGCGTGCGGACCGCCGGATTCGGGATGGATTTCCAAGCCGTGAGCATGCGCGTTGTCGCGGAAAAGTTTGTAATGATTGTCAATTGTCAGTTCGCCGAGCGTTTTGCGGAAATCGAACAGGAAACGGTCGCTCTCCTCGCGGCTGTTCACGATTTTTCCGGCGATGACCGGCAGCCACGGCAATATGTCGTAGCCGCGTCGCTTGAGAAATTCCGCGCGCAAGGCCGGCGTCCAGTTGACGTTCTCAACCTCCCAACTGTCGGTGTGGAGATATTTGAGCGTATTTCCGGCGAGCGGCCCGGCGTCGGCGATGAGCGGCCCGACGACGGCGTCCCAATAACGTTGGAATGCGCCGGCGTCGTAAACATCAATTGAATATGCATCATGTGCTGCGCCTGGTGCGCGTTGCCACCCGTCGCTGGCCGTCGAAACGTAAGCGTGAGCGCCGATGGTATAACCGAACCGGAGAATCTGCCAGTCGCCGGCGGGCGCAGCCCATTTGAGCACGCCGCTTGAATCGAGATTGGAAGTCAGGTCAATCACGTCCGCCGCGTGCGCGTCCTCCTCGCCGGGCGTGGCGGGGAATTCCCGAAACAGCGGCTCGCTGCTTGGAGTGGAAAACGGTTCAAGCGTTTTGAGCAGCGCCTTTTCCCGCCAGTTTTCCAGCGGCTGATGTTGGGGCTGGTCCGGCCGGACGCGATAGGCGACGACGTAGCTGTCGCGGTAATAATTATCCCGGCTACGGGGCGCAGGCAGCGCGTCTCTGAAATTTGTCGGCCCGGTCAAGCTCGATTCCGACCACGCCAGTTCTTTCGCCGCGTCGTCGGCCGTGACCATCGGGCCGCCAAGGTTCCAGCCGCTCTGGATGTTCAGGCTGATTTCGAGACCGAGCCGGTTCGCCTCGCGCAGCGCGTGCTTGTAAAGCTCGCGCCATTCGGGCGAAAAAAAATCCGGGCCATGCGGCGCGCGCGCGTTGCCGTCCTGACTTGAACCGTCGGCGTCAATGATGACCGCGCCGCCGAAGCCCTTTGCCTTCATTTCTTCGAGGTCATGCGTGATCGAAGCCTTCGTGACATTTCCGTTGAGCCACCACCAGTAAGCGCGAAGACGGGCGGCGTTGGGCGGATTGTTCCAGCCGGATTCCAAACTGTCTTGCGCATTTGTCTGCGCAGAAATTTTGCCGGGTGACAGCGAGAAAATTGCCGCAAAAAAAATAGCCGTCAAAAATGCGCGGTCAATAACCGGCGCGCTGGTTTTACGAAAGCATGTTTTCAATTTTGGATTTATAAAATACGGCGGCGGCTTTGTGAAGCGGCTTTAACATATCGCATTCCATGGATGAGCGCGCGATTCGATTGAATTGCCTATTTTGTTCCAATCCGCAGCACCGTCACGGAATTGCCGGGAAATGTCCCGTGAATGTCGTTGCCTTGAAAGCTGATCGTTTCGGTTTTTGGCGAAACTTTCGCGGGCAGGTCAAGCGAGTTTTCGTCCAGCGGGTTGTTTGAGGCAAGGACGATGGCCTTTGCGGAACCGGTCAAGTTTTGTGCGCCGGACAGTTTAACGTCCGTGTCCATGGAATTCGTCAGGACGTTCACCACCTTCAAGATGACGTCGCCGGATTTGCCGTCGTGCGTGGCGCTGGCGAAAAGGCTTTTCATCGGCTGGTAATCCAGATCGTGGACAAGTTTGCCGTCGAGCCAGCACTGGACATGATTTCCTTTCACGTCGAGGCGGATGTCATACCAGCGGCCGGTTTCGATGTGGCCGCCGGTGCGGGTGACGATATGGTCGTTGATTTCGAGTCCATGGGCGGAATTGCCCCAGCCGCCGATGTTCCACCAGTTTTTGACGCCGTCGCTGCTCATGCGGAACAGGATCAGGAAGCCTTCGTTGCCGCCAAGCTTGCGGGCTTTCAGCGTGATCGAATAATCAGTCCAATTCGTGTCGCCGGTAATGGCACGGACATTTTCGTTGCCGCTGTCCTGTCGCAAAGTTTTGCCGGTCGCGTGCCAGTTGCCGTTGGTCAAGCGCCAGCCATCCATGCCCTTGGTGAAATCGGACGTGAACAAATTTTTGCCGTTGGCTGATTTGACGTTGATGTCCTTGTATTCCGCCTGCGTGCGCCAAGTTCCGACACCGATGCTGCCGGATTGGAAACTATCATCCGCCGTCGGGGCGTCCACGGTGACGGGCAGGGTGACGTCACCGCAATTCTGGCTGAACATCTGCTGGACATAGTAGCTGGGAATGCCATACCAGCGGGAGCTGTCGAAATTGATGAGGTCGGGATTCCATGCGCGATGGTTCAAGTTGACGAACAGGGGCGCGTAGCTGGCCATGGCGACGATGTCCGAGTTGCGTTCAATGCCGGTCATGAATGAAGCCTCGCCGACGGCGGCGCGGAGATTGCCCTCGCCGGCGTTCTGCGTGACGGCATATTCGCCGACAAAAATTCTAGGCCCGGTGCGGTCATAATGGTCGTATTGATCCGCGCGGTTCATGAAAGATTCCGGTGTTTCGTAGTAATGCTCGTCCACGATGTCAGGCGCGGGATTTTTTGGATAAGGCCGTCCCCGCAGGTCAGTGGTCATGATCAACTGCATGTAAGGATATTTGGCACGGATGGCATTCACGAATAGCGGCCAACGTTGGGCATAATCGGATCCGCCGTTTTCGTTGCCGATTTCCATGTATTTCAAACCGAACGGGGCGGGATGTCCCGCCTTGGAGCGCAATCCGCCCCAGACGGAATTCGTGGGGCCGTTTGCGTATTCAATTGCGTCGAGCGCGTCCTGAATCCATTGCCCCATCTGGCTCAACGGCACGCTGTCGTGCAGCGACATTCCGTCGTTGATGTCGAACAGCGGCTCCGCGCCGAGGTCTTCGCATAATTGCAGGTATTCATAAAAACCAAGTCCCTGGGTGGTATTGTAGCCCCATGTATTCCAAAGCGGCTTTCGCGCGTCAATGTCACCGATCGTATCTTTCCAATGATACATATGGGCAAGATCATCGCCCTCGATCCAGTTGCCTCCGGGAAAACGCATGAACGACGGATGCAACGCGTCCAGCGACTCCGCCAGATCAACCCGCAGCCCATGGTCTTTCCAAGTTTTTTTAGGCATCAGCGAGACCATGTCTATAAACAACGTGCCTGTGCCTTTGGCGGAAATTTCCAAGCTCGCCTGCGGCTCGCTGCCGATGGCCACAAGCTCCAGAGCATGATATTGCCATTCGCCAGCCACGTTCAAGACTTCGCCCCTGGCCAGTTCGGCACCGGAAGCGCCCACGAGACGTATTGTCACCGGGCCTCGAAAACCGTCAGCCGCGCGTGCGGCAAACTTGAATGCGTAACCATTGCCCTTGATGATGTTCATGCCCCAGTAGCCTTTGTTTTCCAACGTGAATCCGCCGTCCACCTTGACGCGCAGATAACGAGGGTTGAGCGTGTTTAACGATGCGGACGATTCAACGGACATGGTGCTGTTGCCGCCGGCGTCGTTGGACAATTTCCAAAAATCCGGCTTGTCCGAATCTTCAAACGAACGGTTGCGGATCAATTCCGGATAAATCCCGCCATCTACAGAAAGATTGATGTCTTCAAAAAAAATTCCCCACAACACCGGCGACACTGCGTGTCCCGGCTTGTCCGCGTCAATCGTGATAACCGCCTGGGCAAAGATCTCGAGTGTCGCAAACAAAAAGATTGCCCCCAAAAAAGCGGCAGTTGGCCTCGTCTTGATTTTGTGAACGGCATTTATGTGACACATGAGATTGTTCTGGTTGGATTGATTTTCAAAGTCCTCGGTTTGGTCATGGTGGAGCACTGCATTTCAATTTGAGAGACGAGCGCAATCTGTCGCGGTGTGGTTTCCGACATAACGACATTCAGTTGAGCGCCATCGCCGCTGGAAATTTAATGGGTCGAAATGGTGCTGTGAACACATATTTCCCAGACGTGACTTCAAAGACCGCGCAGCCGTTTTCCTGGCGGAGGAATTTCACGCCGCGCGCCGCTTCGGCAGCAAAACCGCCCTCCCGAACTTCACTGGCTGATTGGGCTGGAACAAAGACCGTGGCCATGGTGTTTGGCGGAATGGCCAGTCCGAGTGTTAATGTCCCGCCGTTGAGCTTCCACTCGGTCGCGATTGGGCCGCGCACGGAATCATACCGGCCTTTGACCCAGGCGAGGTCGCCGACGATGGCCGGCTTGATGACAATTCGTTTGAAGCCTGCCGACGCGGCATCGCTCGCTATGCCGGCGAGGTCGTGAAAAAACCATTCATTGATCTGGCCGAGCATGAAATGATCCTGCGATCCAAAGCTGCCCACGCTTGCGTCCCATTTTTCCGTCAGACTCGTCGCGCCCATTTTCAGTTGATAGCCGTATCCGGGTTTTTCCGACTGGTTGTTCATGTCGAAAATCACGTCGGAACGTCCATTTTCGGCTAGTGCACGCAAGAGGTAACGGTAGCCGACATCACCCGCAGTCAAGGCGTTGCCGTGATTACGCACGTCTGCGACAATGGCGTCAAGCACTGCGGCGCGATTCGTGGGTTCGACGAGGTTCATCACCAGTGCAAGCGAATTGGCGCATTGCGAACCGGTCGCATATTGTCGGGTCGCGGGATCAAAAAACGTTTGATTGAATGCAACGCGAATCTGTTCGGCCTGCTCGTCAAATTGCCGGGCTTCGTCCGGCTTGCCTAGCAGTTCGGCGGTGCGCGCCAGAATCCAGTTGTAATGCTGGTAAAACGCGGTGGCTGTGAGCGCTGGCGGCGTGAGTTGCGAACCCCACGGCGGTTTTGGTCCGAGATCATACCAGTCGCCAAGACCGGTCAAGACGACATGATTCTTTGCCGTGCTGCCAAGAAAATTCACATAGCGTTTCATGTCGTCGTAGTAACGGCGCAGCAGCGCGATGTCGCCGTCGAACTGGTATTGCTGCCACGGCACCATTATGATTGCTCCGCCCCATTCAGGTGAATTGCGAAAAGGCTGGTCTATTCTTGGCTGCGCTTTGAAATATTCCGGCGCGATGTTGGGCACGAAGCCGTTCGTCAACTGGCTGTCGGCCATGTCATTCACAGATTTTTGCAGCAGCGCCGACATGTCGAAGTTGTAGCGCAGGGACGGCCCGTTGAGGTGTGTTTCTTCGAGCCAGCCGAGTTTTTCCCGGTGCGGACAATCCGTCATCAGGCTCATCATGTTGCTGCGCTGCGCCCAGCGGACCAGTTTGTAAATGCGGTTGAACAGCGGGTTTGAAGTTTCAAACTCGCCGACCGGTGTTGATGAAGAATGGACAACGACGCCTTCGAGTTTTTTAATTTCAGGCAATGGCCCGCCGTCGTCCGCCGCGTGAAATTCCACCTGAAGATAACGGCAGCCTTGGTAGAAAAATTTCGGGAAATAAAATTCCTGGCCGTCGCCGCGCAAAGTATATTGCCACCACGCAGGCCGGACACCGTCCTGCGTGCAACTCGCGCGATCCACCGTGCCGTCGGGCTTGAGCAGTTCGGCGGGAATTATTCGCACCCACGAACCCGCATTGCCGCTAACAACCAGGCGCGGCATCATCGCAGCGTTCTGGCCGAGGTCATAGATAATCAGGTTCGTGCCCAAAGGTTTTGCGGCGATCGGCTTCAGGGTTTCAATCGCGCGGATTGGCGGTGCGGCACACGACAAGCCTTTTAATGTTCCACCCGGACCGGAAGCTTCAATGGCGGGAAGCCATTGAGAATCCACCTTGAAACCGGGCTGGTCCCAGCCATTTTGTTGGAGGCGTGCGTCATAATCTTCCCCGGCAAAAATGTTGTTGAAAGTGATCGGACTTGGCCCGGTTTGCCAGCTTGAATCTGTGCCGATGATTTCAGTCGTGCCGTCGGCGTAGTCCAGTTGGATTTGCGCGATGGCCTTGAGCGGTCCGAAGGATTGCAGAAATTTTACGTAACGAACCTTGTCGCGTTCGATGTCATACATTCCATTGCCTAGAATCAGGCCGACGGCGTTCTGGCCGCGATGCAGTTGGGCCGTGAGGTCGAACGTGTCGTAGAGGCAAGTCTTTTTGTATTGCGACCAGCCGGGCGCGAGCAGATTGTCGCCAATTTTCCTTCCGTTCACGGACATTTCATACTGGCCGAGGCCGCAGACAAATACGGTGGCGCGGCGCAGTCCGGCTTTCACCATGAACTCGCGGCGTGTTAAAATGCTCGACGAATTGGTCTGCGCAACAATCCATTTGGCCTGCCAGTCCGACTCGTCCAGCAAACCCATCGTCCAAGTCGCCGTATCGCTCCATGCTGAAGCTTTTCCATTGGCATCCCACACGCGGACTTTCCAGAAAATTTGTTCCGCCGACTTCAAAGGTTTGCCCGCATATGGAATTTGGATTGTTTCATCGGAATCAACCTTGCCGCTGTCCCATAAATCGCCGTTGTTCTTGTCAATCAGCGACCGGCTCGTCGCCGCGAGAATCTGATAAGCCGTTTGCGTGTCGCCGCGCTGGTTTGATTGCAAAATCCAGTTTAATGCCGGTTGCGATACGTCCACACCGAGCGGGTTTTCGCGATGTTCGCAGACGAGGCTTCCGACGGTCATCGCCGCGCCCGAACAGGCGGCTGAAAACAAGATGAAAGCGCAGAGGAGATAAAATCGTTTCATTATAGAACGGTGAGCCACGAGGATTATTCAGAACATCGGAACACGCAAATTTTTTCCCGGTTCGTGAAAAATTGTTTTCATGGCATAATCACGCAATTTGCCAGTCCTGGACACGACTTTATGGATTCCGCCGGATTGGATGCTCACCTGTTTTGGTGAGGCTATTGAGATGAAATTCGACTATTCAAACCCGGCACCGACGGCGTATTGTGTCGCATGATACCATCGCGATATTTGTCGCCATTAATTGTCAGGTTGCCAGATGCGGCCTCTTTAACAAAGAATTAAGAGTGTCCATCCAAATTAAAACCGCAAGAATTGCAGCAATCGGGCTATTGCTCACGCTGTTTTTTGTTCCAAAGCAGGCAAGCGCGGCTGCAAACATATTTGGTTTTAATCCCACCACTTTATCTGCCGGCCCCAATGCGGGCACCGGCCCGAATAATCCGACGAATGGATCGGTGGTCATCAATGGCAGCAGCCTGACGGCGGGCGACACGATTGTTTTTGATGGCATTGTGGCAAACACTGGCGGAATCACGGGCGACAACTGGGGATCGGTCAATTTCAACGCCGGCGGATTTGCCGGGCTGACCGGCGCGAGGTTTGGCGTGTTGTTGCGGACAGGAACCGGGGCAAACCAATGCCAAGTCTATACCAATGGCGTTGCCGGAGCCATTTTTCCCGGCACGTCGGAAATCAGAACGAACCGTGTCTTGATCACGCTCTATGTTTCCACGACGGGCAGCGCGACGAACATGGGCTATCGCGTGCAGATAGATCAAGGATTGACCGGATCGTTCACCTCCACCTTGTCCGGCACGAATTTAACTTTTCCCGGCAACAGTCTGGCGCTGACCTTCAGCGGCTATGGCGTGAATACCGTGACTGAATGGTTCGCTCCCACGCTGCAAGGCCTCCATCTTAAATTGCCGGACACGAATCTGCTGGCGGGCGCAACCGATCAGTCACAATTGACCGTGGACTATTTGAGCATTTCCAATGTCGCCCCGCTCTATAATCCGGGATTTGCCTATTCTTCCAGCAACCCGGGTGTCGTCACCGTTACCGGCCAGGGACTATTGCAGGCCCAGGGCAACGGCTCGGCGACTGTTACTGCGTCGTATTACCTTTTTTCCTCCAGCCAGGCTGTCACGGTCACAAATGTTTCCGGTGCATTGAACACTTTGCGCCTGGTCGTCACCAACCAGATGCTTGTTAATGCAACGCAACAAGGCGACGTGCGCGGCGATTTTGCCAATGTCTCCAACGTGGATATATCGAGCTATGCCCAGCCGGCTTTCGTGTCTGGAAATTCAAACGTGCTGATGGTCTCGTCGTCCGGCGTCATCGCGGCCATCGCCCCCGGTTCGACCACGGTCAGCGCCAGCTACGGCGGGTTGAACAGCTTGAAGATTATTACGACGACATTTCCGACGAACCGTTTCATCTTCGACACGTTCGGCGACGGCTTCTGGACCATCACCAATGCACTCAACGGCCAAGTGTTGACGGTCAATGCCAACGGCGCCACGCAGTTTGTCTTTACCAACGGCGCGACGGACCAGCAGTTTGAACTGCTTTACAATTATCAAAACAGCACCTTCCGCATCCGGCAGCGTTCGAGCTGGCTGTGCATCGGCACCAAGAACAGCGGCACGTCCATTGGCACCGGCGTCGCAACAATCACTTATTCTGGCACGGCCTCACAGCAGTGGTATTTGGTGGACACAGGCAACGGGCTTTACCGCATCATCAGCAAGGCGAGCAATTATGCTTTGCAGACGGACAATGGCAGTCCGGCGACCGTCACCATTGCGGGCGCGTGGACCAACGCCGCGCAGATCTGGGGCTTTTCCTATCAGACGCATTATCCGAAGAAGGGCTGCGCCGGTTATGAAGGCAGCTATGCGCAGCTTGGTTTGAACTGGGCCTATAACTACAATGACAACACGGGCGTCGCGCTGCCGGCGTCGGTGAATTTTGTGCCGATGATTTATTCGGCACAATATTGGGAGCCGTTGAGCGATGCCCAGTCGCGCGCCGTCGGCTGGCAGACACAACCGCAGCCGGACTATCTCCTGTGCTACAACGAGCCGGACAATGCCAGCCAGTCCAATACGAGCACCAACGGGGTGATCAGCCAATGGCCGCAAATTCAGGCGTTGAACCTTCCGCTGGTTGGACCGGCGACGCAAAACACCGAGGATGCGTGGGAAAACAGTTTTTACCAGATGATTGCCGCCAGCAACTATCGCGTGGACTATTCCGCCGTGCATGAGTATGTCCCTCCGAACGCATCCTCACTCATCAGTGACTGTCAGTCGGTCTATAACGCGTATGGCCGTCCGGTCTGGCTCACGGAATTTTCACCTGTGGACTGGAACGGCAATCAGGGCTGGACGGAGGACGATGACTACAACTTTCTGGCGGAGTTCATGTGGCAGGCCGAGGGCCAGGAATGGCTGAAGCGCTACTCGATTTTTCCGTTCAGCGGCACTAATCCGCTGCCGCCCTGGCAAAGCACCACGGCGGGTTATCGCGGCAATTTTTTCCTGGACGACGGGGCGACACTGGCGCCTTACGGTGAACTCTATGCCGCCTGGGATGGCGACCTTGCCTTGCACGCCCGGACGCCCTATATCATTCACAACTTGGGCACCAGTTTCCGGCTGACGGACACCAACAATGCCAGCACGCCGCAGTCTTCAAGCATCTACGTCCGCAATGCCACGACCGAATGGGCGCTGCTGCCCGCGCCGGCAACGGGTCACTGGTATATTGTTTCGCTCAACGACGGACGCCGTCTGCGCAACAACGGTGGAACGCTGGATCTCGCGCCCTATGGAACTACCAACTCGACCGTGGATTGGTGGTTCAACGGCCCAGACGGCAATGGTTATTACTACCTCGATAACCTGGCCCGGTCGCAAAGCATCCGGGGAACTGGCACGGCACCCGCCATTTCGTTCAGCATGATTAACGACCCCGCGCCCAGCACGGCGACACAATGGCGCCTGATCAAGCCTTACCAACCAATCACGATTGTCACCGCTGTGCCGCCCGTCGTAAGCATTGCTTCATCGAACCAATCCGTCGCATTGAATTGGGTGGGTAGCGGCTTGTATTATGATATTTATCGCGGCACGACTTCCGGCGGGCCCTACACAAAGATCGTTAATCTCACCACGAACAGCTATTATTCCGACAGCGCAGTCCAGAATGGCACAACTTATTACTATGCGGTCACGGCGTTGAATATCCTCGGCGAAGAATCGTCCAATTCGGTCGAAGCAAGCATTACGCCTGAGCCGCCGCCGCCATCGGCTCCTACCGGCTTGACGGCGACATCGGGCAATAACCAAGCAGTTTTGAGTTGGAACGGGTCGGCTGGTGCGACGAGTTACAATGTTAAATATTCGACCACCAGCGGCAGCGGCTATGTGACCAATGGCACGCCGACCACGACGAATTACACCGACGCCACCGTCGTGAATGGCACAACTTATTATTATGTGGTTTCGGCTGTGAATGGCGGCGGGGAAAGCGCCAATTCAGTCGAGGTAAGCGTTACGCCTGAGCCGCCGCTGCCATCGGCACCGACTGGCTTGACGGCGACCCCGGGCGATCATCAGGTCATTTTGAATTGGAACGCGTCGAGCGGCGCGACGAGTTACAATGTGAAAAACTCGACCGTCAGTGGCAGCGGTTATGCGACGAACGGCACCACCACCATGACCAATTTCACGGACACCACCCCGTCAAATGGCATCAGGTATTATTATGTTGTATCTGCGGTCAATGGCGGTGGTGAAAGCAGCAACTCAGCCGAGGTGTCAGTTCAGCCGGTTTCCTTGTCATCCCTGTCGCTGAACTTTTTCCAGAGCGGCAACGGTCTGCAATTCAACTGGCCTTCCGATCACATTGGCTGGCGGCTGATGATGAATACCAACAGTCTGGCAAATAGCAACGCGTGGGTCACAGTTCCAAATTCAGCGTCCACCAACCAGATGTGGATTCCAATTGACTCGACGCAAAGCAGCGTTTTTTTCCAGTTGATTTACCCTTGAACTGGATTTGTAGCAGATGAATGTCCAGTCGTCACCAATATGTCAGCGGCGCTGGTTTTTGGTTTTTGTGGTCATCGCTCTCGTTTGCGTGGCGGGAATTTATTTCTTGCGTTCACACAAATCACGTCCATCCGCAAAAGCGGATGTCATAACCGTCCATTCCAATGCTCTGCCGTCATTAGTGGCGGTAACAAATGTAGCGGCTGGCAATACAAACACCACAACCACAGCGCAGGACGTTGGGCTGCCAGCCCCGCTGATTTCCTCAACCAATTTGCATCCTTTCAAGGCGGCGCTGACGAACGGTGACTATGAATGGACGGCGGAGGATGGCATGGACACCAACGTGATCCGGCGACTGGCGCACAACGAATTGGAATACAAACGGATGGTCAACGAGAACAGCACAATTTACCGGCGACAACTGGTTTATTTGAAGGAATCACCAGCGGCGGTTTTTGAACAGGCCGAGTTGACCGGAAAGCCGTTGCAGAACCTGACGCTACCGGGATTGGATGGACAATTGTTGCCAGTGGCGGTGACAAGGACGGATTTGAAGGATGGCGGTAATCAGGGACAAGTCTATGGCCAGTTGCCGGGACAGCCCGGCTCGATGGTGACGATGGCATTCGTTGGTGATCGGGAAGCCTTCACGCTGATTTCACATCAAGATAACACATACCTGCAGGCTGAATCGCATGACCCGGGCCAGATCGTGGTCAAGAGCATTAATCCGAACATCTATGGCGTGATAACGCGATGACGAATAATTCTGAAAAGTGTGATGAAAGTGACAACCATTAAAAAGCCGAATCAATCCGTATTCCACGCTTGCCCGTTCCTGCTGGCGGCGATGTTATTGGCATGTCTTGGGGTTGAATCGGGGCAGGCCCAGCCCAGTCCAGGTCAGTCCGGTCAATTCAACCGGGTTGGTTATGTGATGACCGTTGCGGAAGCTTATACTCCACAGGCGGCGGCCAGTCTCGGTGGCGCGCCAAACCTCATCGTGGACATGAACAATGCTTTGGCCGGTGCGAATGTGGTGATGCAAAACAGCGGAACTGGATTGTGGGTGGAAAATGTCGGCTATTTGCAGACATCGGAATCGGATCCCGGAACCCTCAATGCCTTGCTTAGTGATTTGTCGAGCTGGCCAGACGTGACGAGTTTTTGGTCCAGCACCGGGGCGGGCATCATTCAATGTGTAGGAACCGGGACCGACGATGCGGGACTCTCCTACGAATGCGGCAACCAAGGCACCCTTGATACCGAATATGGAGCCTGGTATGTGGTTTATGCCCACGAATTGGGGCGCAACTGCTGCCTCGAACAAGGTGATGATGTGGGGGATCCAAATCCTTTTATTTGCATCATGCTGCAAGGCTATTGCGGCGGCGCGAATATCGCCTATTGCAGCAACCCGAGCATCTATTACAACGGCGTTCAGCTTCTTGGAACCACGGCAAACGATTGCGGCGAGGGACCGCTGGCCAACGAGGGCAATAATGCCCGGCAGTTCGCCCTCAACGGACCCAACTATCAGGGGTCGAAGCCGGTCGCCTTCTCCGGCTATAATCCGTTGCTGACCGCCGTGCATTGCGGCGGGGCGGCAGTGGCCACGCTCGCGTCCGACCAGCGAACCTTTGCGGCGGATCAGAATTACAGCGGCGGCACCACTTGGGACGCAAACGGGTATAGTTACACCATTGATGTCAGCGGCGTCACCAATCCGGCCCCGCAGACCGTTTATCAGGAACAACGCTCCGGCAACATGAGCTATACCTTCAACAACTATCTGCCTGGCACCAACTATCTGGTCCGACTGCACTGCGACGAAGTCTATTGGACGGCTCCCGGCCAGCGTGTTTTTAACGTCTTCATCAACGGCAAGGAAGTGCTGACCAACTTCGACATTTACGTCACGGCTGGCGCACAGAACCGCGCAGTGATCAAGGAAATCATGACGACCGCCAACACCAGCGGGCAGGTGATCGTCGCCTGTTCCAACGTGGTGGATCATGCTTCCATGAGTGCGATCGAAATTTTACAGGGCGGATTGTATGCTCCTATAAATCTGACAGCAACGCCGGGCAATGCCCAGGTTGCCTTGCGCTGGAGTCCAATGGCGGGTGCCACCAGCTACAATGTAAAACGTGCGACCGTGAGCGGCGGACCTTACACAACGGTCGGCAACAGCACTTCAACCAATTACTCCGACAGCGCGGTGACAAACGGCATGACGTATTACTATGTGGCGTCGGCGGTGAACGGCGGAAATGAAAGCTTCAATTCCACCGAGGCCAGCGTTACGCCTAATTTCGTTCCCAACTTCAGCTTCGAGACGCCCAGTGTTGGCACCTACCAATATAATCCGACAGGTGGAGCTTGGACGTTCACCGCCCAAACGGGTGCGAATGGTTCCGGGATCGCCGCCAACGCCAGCGCCTTCACCTCCGGCAACCCGAATGCACCAGACGGCGTGCAGGTGGCCTTTCTCCAGGGCATCGCAACCATCAGCCAGGTGATTTCAAATTTTGTGCCGGGAACCAGCAACACAGTTTTTTTTTACGGGGCGCAACGGCCCGTCTATGTCAACGGCGGGCAAACCTGGAGCTTGAAGATAAACAATGTCACCATCGCCAACTTTGCTCCGTCCGCCACGGCGACAAATTATGTCAGCTATTCGGCCACCTTCAAAGCTTCGTCCACCAATCAGACCTTGAGTTTTGTTGGGACAGACACGCACGGCGGAGACAACACAGTTTTCCTCGATAAGATCGGCATCCAGACGCTCATTCCGCCGGTGCCGACCGGTTTGTCGGCGACGCCGGGCAGCAACCAAGTGGTCTTGACTTGGAATGCGGCCAGCGGTGCGACCGGTTACAATTTGAAACGTTCATTGACCAGCGGCAGCGGTTATATCACCAACGCCAGCGTGACCATGACGAATTACACCGACACGCTCACCACGAACGGCACCTTATATTATTATGTGATCTCCGCCACAAACACTGGCGGCGCAAGCGCGAACTCCACTGAAGTCAGTGCGCGTCCCGTGTCGCTGAGCACGTTGCTTTTGAATTTCAACCTCAGTCCTGATGGCTCAAGCCTGCAAATGAACTGGCCTTCCGACCACACCGGCTGGCGGTTGATGATGAATACCAACAGCCTGGCCAATACGAACGCCTGGTTTGCGGTTCCCAATTCTGCAACCACCAATCAGATATCCATTTCGGTCAATCCAAACCAAAACAATGCTTTCTTTCAGTTGATTTATCCCTGAACCGGCGGCATCAGGTGAAATTGAAGGATGAACCCGCCGACAGCCTTGTTATTAAAGTAAATTCGTCTATAATTTCGACACCATGATTCGCAGCCCGTTTCAAAGACCAATCAGTCCGCTGATTTTTCGCGGTTGTGACGTGAGTGGGATTGGATGCAGATTGGCCGTTCTTGCGGCCTTGTTTCTAGCTGCAAATTTGCTCCAAACGGCATCGGTGGCGGATGACAGGAGCGATTCGTCAAGATATCACATGGAAAAAGTTCCACCCGGCGCGACGAACGGCCTCGGCGACTGGATTTGGGACAGCAAAACGTTTGACCGGCAGACTTGCCGGCTGTGGAAAGATTTAGATATTCCCGCCGGAGCGAAAGTGACTTCGGCGCGGATGCGGATGACGGTGGACAATGCCTACCAGTTTTTTCTGGACGGCCGCGAGCTGGGGCAGGGCGCGGACTGGGGCGGGTTGACGGAATACGATCTGACGCTGCTGCTGACTCCGGGGCATCATGTGCTGGCGGTGAATGGCTTCAATGATTTTTTTCAAGCGGGCCTGATCATGGACTTGCCGATTGAATTCAGCGATGGACGGAAGCTGGACATCAAGTCCGATGAAAGCTGGCGGATAGTTCCAAACGATGAACTCGGTTGGGAGAAGTTGACGGAGCCGCGTCCTGACTGGCCACAAGCGAAAGCAATCACCGGCAAGAACCGCGCATCCGAATGGAATGACCCGCACTGGCCGTTTGATTATGTCAGTATGCCGCGCTTTTATCCCGTCGTGTTTCCTTTCTGGCAAACGGGCTGGTTTCATTTGCTGTTGACGTTTGTGTGCGGGCTGATTTTTTTGGTTTGCATCGCTTTGCTCATGCAGGTCGCGTTGCAATCCAAGGAGCAGCGGCTGCTCAATCTGGAACGCGCCCGCATCGCCCGCGACATCCACGATGACGTCGGCACCCGGCTTACGAAACTGGTGCTGCAAGGCGAGGTGGCGCAAAGCACCCAACCGGCGAATTCCGAGGCGCATCAGCAGTTGGACATGATCTGCGAAGGTTTGCGCGGAGTGCTGGGCGCGATGGACGAGGTGTTGTGGGCCGTGAATCCCCGGCATGACACGCTCGAAAATTTCATCGCTTACATTTGCGACTATGCGCAGACATTCCTGCAAAACACAAACATCCAATGCCTGTTGGAAGTCGAATCGGATATTCCGCCGCTCAATTTTGACCTGCCGCTGCGCCGCAGTCTGCTGCTGGCCGTCAAAGAGGCGGTCAATAACGCGGCCAAACATTCCGGAGCGAGCCAGTTGCTGCTGAAAATTCATCGCAATGGCCATAAATTGATTGTGATTGTGGAGGACAATGGACGAGGCTTTGACCTGAATCAGGCCAGATGGAATCGCAATGGCCTGACGAATTTTTTTCAACGTATGAGCGAGGCGGGCGGGGAATGTCAGATCGTGACCCGGCCGGGCGAGGGCTGTCGGGTTGAATTCAGCATCACGCTGACGCGTTATCCGGCACGAAGCTGGCTTTTCAACCACATTCAACCGCCGGAACAGAAGCCCGAGTTGATCGAAGGAACCTCGCTGCCCGGCGACGTGGAAGAAACAAGCAGATCAATTTCATGAAACCGCAAAAGGCCAGTTCTGATGCACCGCCGCTGAAAGCGAAGGCGAAAATTGCCTTGGTGGAGGACCAGCAGGAGGTTTCCAAAAACTGGAGTCACCTCATCAATTCCTTTCCCGACTTCACTTGCGTTTGCACCTGCATCTCAGGCGAGGAGGCCTTGCGGGTGATTCCCGCCGTCAGGCCTGATTTGATCCTGATGGACATTTTTTTGCCGCGAATGTCGGGCATCGAATGCACCGCGCGGCTCAAGGTGTTGTTGCCGGACACGCAGATCATTATTCTAACGGCGATGAACGACCGTGAACTGGTGTTTCTCTCGCTCGAAGCCGGCGCGGATGGTTATCTGTTGAAGCGAACCAAGCCTGCGGATTTGCGCAAGGCCCTGCTGGAAGCATTGGCGGGCGGTGCGCCGATGACCAGCGAGATTGCCCGACGGGTCATCGAATCCTTCCGTCGCAAGGCCAAATCGCCGGAAAAGGCGATCGGCCTGTCAGCTCGCGAGGAGGAAATCCTCGTGCTGCTCACCAAAGGTTATTCCAACAAGATGATCGCCGACCAATTGGGCTTGAGCTACGACACCGTTTCCAGCCATTTGAAGCGCGTGTATCAGAAGCTGCATGTGAACTCCCGCACCGAAGCGGTGATTCATTACATGGCTTCCCGGTCACTGGCTGATAACCGGCCGCGTTGACATCTTCCATACCATCACCAATTTTAGTGATAGGCCTGACCTGTTTAGGGCATTGGCATATTTGTTCAATACTGCGATTAATTAATAAATCCGAAATTTTATTTGGCGTTTCAATTTTTGAAATGTCCGGCAGTTAATTTAACATATGCAAAAATGCAAAAATGATGGGATTGTCCACCATTGTGCGCGCCGTCCGACCGGTTTCACCTTGATTGAACTGCTCGTGGTCATCGCCATCATCGCGATTCTGGCGGCGATGCTGCTGCCGGCTCTTGCAAGCGCCAAGCGCTCCGCATATAGGGCGCAATGCGTCAGCAATCTGCATCAGTGGGCGGTGGCCTATGGCATGTATGCGGGCGATTTTGCGGATTCGTTTCCCGACAATACTGCCGGAAGCGACTGCGCTTACATGTCGCCGGTATTCACCAATTCTTTTTATCCAAACTACCTTTACAAAGACACTCCGGGCAGCACGACCACCGGCACCCGTTCAAAGAACGATGTTTTGTATTGCCCTGCGGATCAGTGGCATCGCGCCTATGAAGCTGCGGCAAATGTTCCAAATTTGATCGGCTACGACACTTTGCCTTTTCGAACCAGTCCGACGCTTGCAAATTGGGGGCAATATAACGTCGCCTCCTTCGGATCACTTGGACAATGGTTCGCCCGGACAAAATTCGGATCTACATATCACAACGCGCCGGTCATGGCTGACGACACTGAGCTCAACACGGGCAGTTGGTATGCTAATCCGCCTCTCACGGCTCCTGGCTTCTCCTACAGCGGCCCTGTATCAGCTCATGTCGGCAACAATGGAGTGCCTTTGGGAGGAAATTTCCTCTTTGAAGACGCCCATGTCGAATGGATAAAATTTGTCGTTGGTCCGCTAGGTTCATACCCCGCCATCGCTCCCGCTGCTTCAGGAGTTGCAGCAGGCAATACATATTTTCTTTATCCGGTCGCCAATGGCAAAGGGCCATGGTGAATACGCCTCAAGCGACATCTCCAATTAATTTTGTTGCCAACACAATCTGATCAAGGGTCAAATGTTCAATGAGAAATTTGTCCGCCTTTTTTTTGCTTCTCGTTTTCCTGGTGCCCTTTCGCAGCGCGGCGCTGATCGCCACGAATTTGGCCTGCGAAGATCGTGTCAATCCGCTGGGCATTGATTTCCCGCAGCCGCGGTTGAGCTGGACACTGCAATCCTCGCAACGCGGCGACCTACAGACTGCCTGCGAAATTCAAGTCGCATCGAGTTCGGCGTTGCTGGCATCGAACACTCCCGATTTGTGGGACAGCGGCATGGTGGCGACCAACCAGCAAAACCAGATTTTCTACGGCGGCGCGGCATTGCAAACCTCGCAACAGGTTTTCTGGCAGGTGCGTGTGTGGGACGTGAATGGAGTCGCCTCGCCGTGGAGCGCGCCGGCGACATGGACGATGGGCGTGCTCAATCCCGCCGACTGGCAGGCGCAATGGATCATGGGCTTGCAACGCAAATCCATCGGCTACCACGCGCAAACCAACGCCAGCCAGAATGTGACCAAATGGGTGCAGATTGATCTCGGCAAGGCGTATCCGATCACGAACATTGTGCTGCATCCGAAATGGAATCAGGGAATTGCTGGCTACGGTTTTCCCGTCCGTTTTCACATTGAAATCTCCAATGACCCCACTTTCGCCTCCTCCAACAGCGTCGTCAATCAGACGACCGATTATTCCAATCCGGGCTATTTTCCCGTGCCGTTCGCGGTCAGTTCTGTTTCCGCCCGATACGTCCGCGTCACGGCGACGAAGCTTTATTACTACGCGGCCAATAATTATTACGCCTTTGCCCTGAACCAGCTTGAAGTGGACAGCGGCGGAACCAATGTGGCACTGAATGCGGCGGTGTCCGCGCTGGACAGCATTGAACAATTCGGTTGGGGCGCGTCGGGCCTCACGGACGGCGCGGGTTTTGTGGGTTGCGATTATGGTCGGCGCGTCCGCCGCGAGTTCATGGTGCAACCGGGATTGCAGCGGGCCATCGTCCATGTTTCGGGGTTGGGCGAATACGAATTGTCAGTCAATGGAAGCAAAATAGGCAATGATCTATTGTCGCCGGGTTGGTCCTATTATGGCCCGACGTCCTGGCAGGTTGGCACCAACGAAACGGTTCTCTACAACACGCGCGATGTAACCAGTCAGTTACTTGCAGGAACCAACAACGCCATCGGCCTGATCCTTGGCAACAGCTTTTACAACATCACAGCCGGTTATGGGCGTTATGTGAAATTTACGCAATCGTTCGGGCCGTTGCGCGCCATTGTGCAGTTGCGTCTGGACTACACCAACGGCACGACCCAGATCATTGGCAGCGACACGAGCTGGCAGACCGGGCCGGGCGCGATCTCGTTTGAAAACGTTTATGCCGGGGAAGATTACGATGCGCGTCTGGAGTCGGTCGGCTGGAATCAGCCGGGCTATAAAAATCCAGAATGGACGGCGGCGGTTTTGACGAACGGTCCCGGCGGGACTTTGAAAGGTTTGTCGTGTTCCGCTCCGCCGCTGGGAACTTTTAACATGCTCGCACCCATTGCCACGAATGTTATATCGGCGAGCACAAATGTCTATGACCTCGGACAAAACGCCACGTTAATGCCACAACTGCAAGTCAGCGGGCCGGCGGGTTCGTATGTGCGGATCATCCCATCCGAACTTCTGGGAGCCAACGGTCTCGTGGATCGCACGACTTGCACGCAAGACAGCACTCCGCCATTGCCGGCGTGGTGGCAATACACGCTTAAGGGCAGCGGCACGGAAAATTGGTTTCCACAATTCTTCGTCCACGGCTGCCGCTATTTGCAGGTTCAACTTTATGCCGCGCCGGGCGGCGGTTCGTTGCCGGCGGTTCAATTACTGCAAGGCGTGGCCGTCCATTCCACTTCCACACCCATCGGCACATTCAATTGTTCCAACCCGTTGTTCAACCAGATTTACAGCCTCGTGCATTGGGCGCAGATGAACAACATGATGAGCCTGATGACGGATTGTCCGCATCGCGAACGGCTTGGCTGGCTGGAGCAGGATCATTTGAACGGCCCGTCGCTGCGATATAATTTTGATTTTGCCCCGCTCTTTTCAAAAATCGAAAATGACATTTTCGACAGCCAGTGGACGAACAACGGCTTCGTGCCAAACATCGCGCCGGAGTATTTTCAGACCAGCGACAGCCTGACCGATCCCTATCACAATTCGCCGGAATGGGGTAGCACCTTTATTCAAGGCGCGTGGCAGCAGTATCAATTCTCCGGCGACATTTCATTGCTGCAACGCTTTTATCCCGCGATGAAAGCCTATCTGAATTTTCTGACCAGCACGGCGAACAATTACATTGTCGCGGTTGACCTGGGCGACTGGTATGACCTCGGGCAAATCAACGCCGGCGTTTTCTCCGGCGTCACGCTCACGACGACCACGCTGCCCGGCACGGCGATTTATTATTCCGACGCCGTCGAACTCGCGCAAATGGCGCAGGTGCTTGGCAATTCTGCGGACGTTGCCACTTACAATCAGCTTGCGGCGAACATCCGCGCCGCGTTCAACCAAAAATTCTTCAAACCCGCCACTGGCGTTTATGACACGTCCAGCCAGACGGCCAACGGCATGCCATTGGCGCTGGGCATGGTGGACGCCACGAACATTCCCGGTGTCACCGCCGCGCTGATCAATGACATTCAAGCGCGCGGCAACACGTTGACTTCCGGTGAAATCGGTTTCGGCTATGTGCTGCGCGCGTTGCAGCAGGCCGGTCGGGCGGATGTCATTTATGCCATGAACAACCAGACCAACACGCCGGGTTATGGTTATCAAATCGCGCACGCCTGCACGAGTCTCACGGAAAGATGGGATGACGCCAACATTGCTTTCAGTTCGCAGGATCATTTCATGCTCGGCGAAATCATGGAATGGTTTTATCACGACCTCGCCGGCATCCAGCCCGATCCTGCCGGGCCGGGTTTTCAGAAAATCATCATCAAGCCAACCATCGTCGCCAATCTCACTGCGGCGGCGGGCACTTATAATTCCGTCAGTGGCCCGATCACTAACCAATGGTCGGTGAACGGTAATCAAGTTACAATGAACGTGGCCATTCCGCCTAGCGCGACGGCGACCGTTTATCTGCCCACGCTTGGCACGAATTTGTCGCAACTGTCCGTTCAGGAAAGCGGCGTCATGATTTGGACGAACGGCACCACCGCCGCGAGCGCGCCCAGTGTTTCGTATGTCGGAACAGTTTTGACCAATGCGCAGACGTTTTTGCTGTGGGCGATTGGATCCGGAAATTATCAATTCACTTGGAACATTTTTCCCGCGCCGCGCCAGCTTACGGCCACGCCTGTCAACGGCTCGGTGAATTTGAGCTGGAACGCCGTCAGTGGTGCAACGGGCTACAATCTCAGCCGTTCGACGAATTCCGGCGGGCCATACACCTTGCTTGCGAGCGGAATTGCCGGGACAAATTACACTGACAGCGCGGTTGTCAGCGGCACGACTTATTACTACATCGTGTCCGCACAGTCGCCGGCTGCGGTGAGCGTGAATTCTTTTGAAGTCAGCGCGACACCGAATTTTATTCTTAACTTTGGATTCGAGACGCCGAGCATCAGCACTTATCAATACAATCCCAGCGGTGCCGCGTGGACGTTCACCGCGCAATCCGGAGCGAACGGTTCGGGCATCACCGCAAACAATTCTTTGTTCACCACCGGAAATCCGAACGCGCCGCAGGGAATTCAATCCGCGTTTCTGCAGGGAACCGGCAGCATCTCGCAGGTGATCACCGGCTTCGTGCCGGGTTTGAAATACAATCTTACCTTCGCTGCCGCCCAGCGTGCCACTTATCAAAATGGTGGACAGACTTGGAGCGTGAAAATTGACAACAACGTCATTGGGAGTTACAGCCCGGCGGCCAGCGCGACGAACTATGCGGACTACACGACCAATTTTACCGCATCCGCCGCAACGCACACCTTGGCTTTTGTCGGCACGGATTTGCATGGGGGTGACAACACTGTGTTTCTGGATAACGTGCGCCTTACACCTTCGCCGGCTTTGACGCCGCCGCAATTGGGCTGGCAGATTGCGAACGGCCAGATTCAACTTTCGTGGCCGGCAGATCACTACGGCTGGCATGTTGAGATGCAGACAAATGCGCCAGGCATGGGTCTTGGCACAAATTGGACCGCAGTGCCGGGATCGCAAACGACCAACCTGTTTGCCGTTCCGATGAACCCCGGAAACGGCAGCGTCTTTTTCCGTCTGGCCTATCCGTAAGTTTTGAACGTTGAACAAAGGAACATGGCAAATTCAGATTCAAACAAAGCCACCGTGAACGGGGTCAGCCTGCCCATGCCACCCGGCTGGCGACAGGCTCACCTGTTTTGGTGAGCCGGTTTGACCAGTTCTAGGCATGGACGCCGCGCCCAAACTAGGAGAAAGTTTAGCAATAATCATGCGCATATATTTGGAAACAGATGGCATTTGTCATTTCGGATTTAGACTCAAACGGTGATTTCCTAGAAACAAAACCCAAAACCCAATCATGAAAACCCCCAACATCAATAAATCTGCTCGTGTCATCGTTGCCATGGCGTTTCTTGCGCTGGCCAGCTTCAGTCAGGCGCAAACCACCATTTGGTCGGATAATTACAACATTGCCGACACGCTTAACTTGGATAATTCGGACAATTCCACTGCCAGCGGTCGCCACACCGGGTCGCTGCTCGGAACCAACGTGGTTGGAATTTCAGGCGGCGTTGAGCTTACGATTACCAACCAGATGCTAAATCTTCTGGCGGTAACCGCAGGAACCACTGACGGACGGATGCGGTTTTGTCCTTCGACAAATCATGCCACCTCTTTAAGGTATGACTGGTCTTCTGGCGCAGCGGGCACCAGCATAACGGCTTCGGGCGGAATGGTGGTCTCGTTTAACTGGAATTCGGCGGACAATACTTCTGGCAACTGGGTCGGCTATTCCGTGGGAATCGCCCCAAACACGGATCAGGCCATCCGTGTGGCTGCTTCAACCACCGACTCTGGAATCATATTGCGCAATAACGGCGGAGTGCAAGTGTTCAAATTAGGTGCCAGCGGCACCACTGGCACGTTTGGTGTTACAAGCACAAGTCACCTGGTGACTCTTTATTACTATTTTACCTCTTGGGCTTCAGGCTCTGCTGTAACTCTTAAAGCTTATGTGGATGGCAATTTGGTGGTGACACAGCCTTTCACCTGGACTCAAACCGGAGGTGTGCAGAACATGGAGATTGCGAGCGTAGCCAATGGCACCAAAATTGATAACTTTACGGTTACCACGCTTCCACCAACGCCGCTTTCGATTGCGGCCAACACTGGTTCTGATTCTCCCGCCACGAATTATGTGGGCCGCACGATCAATCTCTCGGCCGCCTTGGGCGGCAGCGCACCGATCACCTACCAATGGCAGGTGAATACAGGCAGCGGTTTTACGGCAATACCCAATGCCACCAATTCAACATTGGCGCTGGTCAACGCGCAGATTACCAATTCGGGAAACTATGAGTTATGCGCCACCAATTCGGCTGGCGGCACCAACACCAGTCCGCTGCCGGTGACAATCATTGCCGCGCCGACAAACAACGATCTGGTTAATTTGCAGTTCACCGGCTTCACCGGCGGCGGGACGGCGGCAGCGACGCAAACCGGGGCCGCTGTGATTGGCAACACGGGCGATCTTTGGAACACGGTGTTCAGCACTTCCGGCAGCTTCACCGTCGGCACGGGTTATACCGCCTCCAATGCGGTTCCCGTCTTTTTGAACGATTCCTTGAGCAATGGCACCGCCATTTCGCTCAATTATGTAGCGGACTATTTGTATAACGCGGGTTCTGGTCCCTTCGCATCCACTCCGGTGGCGGGTTTGATGTCGGGTGTGGCGGCCATGCAAAGCGGTCGCACGGGAACGCTCACCTTGAGCAATCTGCTGGCGGGTAACTACGACCTATATGTGTATGGCCAAAATTCCGGTGCACAGGCCCGTTCATCGAGTTACTCGGCCAATGGCTTGTCGGCCGTGTGTGGACCGAACAGCAGCGTCAATACGCTCACGGCGCCCAACAACTATGTTCATCTGGTGCCGACGGTGACGTCCAATGGCATTTTGACCATCACCATGACTGGGGTGGCCGACGGCAATGCGCAAATCAACGGCTTCCAGTTGAGCGGTCCGCTGGCGCTGCCGACTCTGGCGCTGGCGCAAGACACGATCATTTCCCCCACTAACGGCATTTATGCCGGTTACAGCAATGTCACATTATCGGCGTCCTTTGGTGGCACGTCGCCGATTACCAATCAATGGGAAGTGAATACGGGCAGCGGCTTTGTGCCGATCACCGGCGCAACCAACACGACCTTGACGCTCACCAATGTGCAGTTCAGCAATTCAGGAAGTTACGCGCTGTTCGCGTCCAATCCGGCCGGCAGTTCCAGCAGCACCCCGGTGACGTTGACGGTTGTTCCCCTTATTTTGGCAGCGGATACGGTCGCCACGCCGCTGACGAATGTTTATGCCGGTTACAGCAATATCACGCTCACGGCGTCCATTACTGGCGCGTCGCCGCTCACCAATCAATGGGAGGTGAACACGGGCAGCGGCTTTGCGCCGATCACCGGCGCAACCAACACGACCTTGACGCTCACCAACCTCCAGGTTGCCAACTCGGGAAGTTATGCGCTGTTTGTGTCCAACGCCTACGGCAACTCCAACAGCACGCCGCTGGCATTGACGGTTCTCGCCGCGCCAACGAACCTGTCCGTGAACGTCCAGTTCACCGGCAGTTGGCTGGGCAGCGGAAACGCTCCCATGCAAACTGGTTCTGCCGTGATTGGCAACGGGGGTGATATTTGGAATCAGGTCAGCAATCCGACCGGTGGCACTGCCCCGGCAGGTCTGGCGAGAGGCACTAATATGCCTTTGGTTGACGTTGGCAGCATCGGAACCACCGTAACCATGGACTATGTCGGTGATTATGTATTCAATGGTACCGCCTTTGGTTTCAGCAATCCATTCGCCAGTGTCGCCTCACCGTATGCAAATTTGATGAGCGGCTATATGGGGTCGGTCAGCCAGGGAAGCAATGCTGATACGAATACAATCACCCTGCATAACCTGATCCCGGGTTCATACGACCTATACTTTTATGTTTGCGGTCGAAGCGACGGACAAACTCGCGTTGACGTGTTGAGCGCGAATGGCCAGTCTTCGGTGTGCGGGCCTAACAGCGGCAATTACAGCCTGATTTCGGGTGTCAACTATGTGCATCTTACACCGACAGTGACCGCCAATGGGCTGCTTAACATCAGCTACTATGGAACGGCGGACAATGGCCAGGCGCTGCTAAATGGTTTTCAACTCAATGGCCCTGTGACTCTACCTACCTTGTCGTTGTCTTCTGACACGACTTCCGACTCGCCCGCGACCGATTATGTCGGACGCAACGTCACTTTTTCGGCAAGCTTCGCCGGATATCCCACGCCCGCGCTTCAATGGGAAGTGGACTACGGCAGCGGATATGTGAACGTCCCCGGCGCCACTAACTCCACTCTTACGCTGGCGGGCGTCCAAACTACAAACACGGGTAACTATGCCTTGTTTGCCACCAACCTGGCCGGCGCTCTAAACAGCACGCCCGTGTCATTGACCGTTGTTCCATTGCCGGCCAATAATCTGGCCGTGAACGTGCAGTTCGTCGGCACCAGCCGGGGCAGTCTCTTTGCCGATACGCAGACTGGTCCGGCGGTGATTGGCAACGGCGGCGACCTTTGGAATCCAGTGAGCAATCCAAATCCCGTGGCCGGTGACACCAATCCCATTTCCGGCTCTGTGCTGGGGTTGGCCGATGCCACCGACATCGGAACATCTATTGCCATTAGTTACACGGGCAATACGATCCTTAACAGCGGCACCGGCACGCCGTTCAACGGGTCAGGTTCCCCTGCGGCCAATTTGATGGAGGCGTGCCTGGGAGTGGCCAACACGCGCACGGCCACCGTGACCCTGCAAAATCTCCAGCCCGGAATCTATGACTTGTATCTGTATTCATCGGCTGGAAATGGCCTTCAAAACGAAGTGAGCCAGTTCCAAGCCAACGACTCCATCAACAACATCGTGGGGCCGAACAGCGCAAACAACGTCCTGGGGCTCGGCACGAACTATGTTCACCTGACGCCAACTGTGAATTCCAATGGCGTGTTGAACATCAGCTTTGTCGGTAATGTCACAGGCCAGGCCGCCTTGAACGGGATACAATTGAACGGCCCTGGCGCAGCGCCATTGCCGCCCGCTGCCGGTTTCGCTGGAACGCCGCCCGCTGGCAGCGCCCCGCTGACCGTTGTGTTCAACAATACCAGCAGCGGAAGCATCACCAACTCGGTTTGGAACTTTGGCGACGGAAACGCGGTGACAAATGTTTCAACCGCCTATGTGACCAATACCTATGCGATGGCAGGAAATTACACGGTGAGCTTGATGGTCACCGGATCCGGCGGCACGAGCGCACTGACCAATGCAGCCTACATCACGGTCACAAATGCCGTGCTTCCCGCGCCCGTGGCCGGGTTCAGCGGCGCACCGACAAACACCTTTGTGACGCAGACGGTGGTATTCACCGACGCCTCAACGGGCAGCATCACCAACTGGATATGGAACTTTGGCGATGGAAACTCACTGACCAACTCATCCAACGCCAGCGTGAACTACAGCTATGCAAGCGCCGGAACCTATACCGTGACCTTGATTGTTAATGGTCAGGGCGGCTCCAGCACGAACACGGAACCAGCTTACATAGCAGTGTCACCCGAACCGGTGATTGGCAGCGTGAAGCTGTCGGGGGGTGCCTTGGTCTTGAGCGGTGGCAACGGGCCGGCCGGCGTGCAATACCGGATATTGACCTCGACAAATGTGGCGCAGCCGCTGGCAAACTGGACGCCGGTATGGACGAACGTGTTTGGACAAGATGGCAGTTACAGCTACACGAATTCTCCGCTCACAAGCAATGCAGGCTTCTTCCTGCTGGTTTCGCCATGATGCAGCACTAATCTGATATATGAGACCTCTGCAAAACCGCGTTGGCAAGCGATGTAGCGTCCGGCCTGTGGCCGGAAACAAAGGATTTTCAAACTCAAGGGTCGAGGCACAGCCTCGACGCTACACGATTTGCAGAGGTCTCAATATTTAGCGTTCAATCTGACACTAGAGCAACTAATTCTTCCGGGCATGGGCGGTCCGCCCCCTGCCAATCGCGCGGCTGTTGGAGAAAAAGAAGCTCATTCCATTCGGCTGACATGGCGGGAAATTCTCGCATCTCGACTGGCTGCTGCCGCTGCTCCGGGCTTGTCACCATTAATGCGAGCCGTTCGCCGGTTCCGTCGCGGTGCTGCTCTATCGCGACCCGTCGCCGGTGGAAACTTTCAACGACCTTGACGGCGAGGCGGTGAATTTCTTCCGTGTTCTCGGTGAAGCAAAGGAGCAGTTGATTGAGGCCATCGGTCTGACCCCGTTCGCGCACGAGGATTTGTGCTGGCCTGCGAAGTCAGTCCCGGCTTGCCGGTGCTGGAACGCGCCCGTCGGTTTCATGTCCGCGCCCGGCAGGTGCGAACGGGGTTGGCGCAGACGGCCACTGTTGGCCGCTGGGCGAATTGCAAAAACACCAGCCGCGCCGGTTGAGCGGCGTCATCGGACGGTGGCTCGGCGCGGTCGAGGGTTTGCCAGCGGTGGCCGAGCGATTGCTTGGCGTGCAAATCGAAAACCGTCCGGCGGCGGACATCATCCGCCTTTACAATTCACCGGGCACGCTGTTCTATTGCGACCCGCCATACGTCCATTCGACCCGCAGCGACTCGAAGGCATACGAATTTGAAATGTCCGGTCATCGCAGCACGATGACCTTACCTGCACAACTCCCGTCATTTACTTTCCTTCGCAACGCTGCTAAAACTTTCGCGTGCTCAACGACGCCGCCATCTGGAAAAACCTCAATTCGCCGCGCCAATTGTTTTTGATCGCCGGGCCATGTGCGATTGAAAATGAAAAGCTCTGCCTGCAAGTCGCCGCGTCGTTGAAAAAAACCTGTGAATCGCTCGGCATTTATTACGTCTTCAAGGCCAGCTTCGACAAGGCCAACCGCACGTCGGGAAAATCATTCCGCGGCATCGGCCTTGAAAATGGCCTGCATATCCTCGCCAAAGTGCGCGCGGAATTTGAAGTGCCGGTGCTGACCGACATCCACAATGAATCGCACGCCGCCGTCGCCGGCGAGGTCGTGGACATCCTGCAAATCCCCGCGTTTCTCTGCCGCCAGACGGATTTGATCGAGGCGGCCGTGGCCACGGGCCAGATCGTCAACATCAAAAAAGGCCAGTTCCTTTCGCCGCAGGAAATGGGACAGGTCGTCGCCAAGGCGAAAAATTCCGGCGCAAAAAAAATCCTCGTCACCGAGCGCGGCACGACGTTCGGCTACAACAACCTCGTCGCCGACATGCGCTCGATCCCGGTCATGAAGTCGTTCGGCTTCCCGGTCGTGTTCGACGCGACGCATTCCATCCAATTGCCCGGCGGCGGCGGCGACAGGTCGTCCGGCCAGCGCGAATTCGCGCCAATTCTCGCGCGCGCGGCGCTTGCGTCCGGTGCAAACGGAATTTTTATCGAAACGCATCCGCAGCCGGACAAAGCCTTGAGCGACGGCCCGAACATGATTCCGCTCGCCGAAATGCCCGCGCTTCTGAAGAGCCTGCTCAAGATTTTCAACTCTGTTGGAAAGTGACATGTGACAAGTGACAAGAAAAAACCAGCCACGCGACGAGCGACGAATCCTTTCACCCCACACCCGTCATTCGTCACCCGGCTCAGGCGCGTAAAACTTTTCCTTTGCGACGTGGACGGCGTTCTGACGGACGGCTCGATTTTCATCGGCGGCGAGCGCGAGTTCAAACGCTTTGACATCCGCGACGGCCTCGGTCTGGTTCTGGCGAGGCGCGCAGGCTTGAAAATCGGCTGGGTCTCGGCGCGTCCGTCGCCGGCGACAAAATTGCGCGCGGAAGAATTGAAAATTCATTTCCTCGTCCAGCAAGGCGACCGTTTGAGCAAGACCGGCGCGATTGAGGAGCTTCTGGCGCAGGAAAGATTGAGTTGGAACGACGTTTGTTTTGTCGGAGATGATATAGTTGATTTGGGCCCGTTAAACCGCGCCGGCCTAGCCGTTGCTGTTGCAGACGGCGTCAGCGAGGCAAAAGCTGCGGCGCATTTCACTACGCGCGCGGCGGGCGGCCACGGTGCCATACGCGAAATCATCGAGATGATTTTGAAGGCGCAGGGAAAATGGGATTCGTTTGTAGCGCATTATTCGGAATGAAAATCAAATTCCACAACGCGGTTCCGGCGGCATTGATTGTTGCGGCGGCATGGTTTGCCGCAACGCTTGTCCGTGCGCAGCAGAACACCGCCGGCCACGCGAGCAATTTCAGCTCGGTGGAATATTTTGACGCGCCGCACGCGCAGCAGATGAAGTCTCGGATGTCGGGCACGGAGGCGTCGCCGCAGCCGGGCGGGCTGCTCGCCATCAAGCAGCTCAAGCTTGAAGAGTTCGACGTGGAAGGCAAGCTGGAGGCGGTCGCGGAAGCGCCGGATTGCGTCTATGACATGCAGAATGGAATGGCGAATTCGCCGGGGCATCTGAAAATGCGGACAGGCGACGGAAACCTCCGCATCGAGGGCGAAGGTTTTTTGTGGCGGCAGACGAACCAATGGCTCACTATTTCAAATCACGTCCAGACCGTGATTCAGGGCGCGCTCGAAAGTAAAACCGGATTGTGAATAAAATTTGTTTCATCGCATTGATCGCGTTGGCCGGCGCATGGATTTTGCGCGCGCAGACGAACATGGCGGGCACGAACGCGGTCAGCACGAACGCCGTCGCGGAAATTCTCGCGCTGGTGACGACGAACACGCCGCCGCCACAGCCGCCGGCGCCGAAGACGAACGCGCCGACGAAGATTGATTCGGACACTGCGGATTTTGATTTGAACGGGCGGCAGGCGGTTTATCGCGGCAATGTGCGCGTGGACAGCCCGCAGATGAAATTGACCTGCGCGCAGCTCACCGTGGACTTGCCGCCGGCAGGCGGGCGCATCCAGCACGTCGTCGCCGAGACGAACGTGGTGATTGACGCCACGGATGAAAAAGGCGAGACAAACCACGTGACGTGTGACAAGGCGGTTTACGACTACAAGGTGCAGGAATCCATGACGAACGAACCCATCACTCTTACGGGCAATCCTCAGGTTGTGAACGCGCAGGGCACAAACACCGCCGACGTGATCATCTGGGATCGCGCAACCGGCCACGGTTGGGAAAAGAATCCACACATGGTTTCCAGCCCGAACGTTAACATTGGAAAAACGGACACGAATTCGCCGGCCGCAGGCACCAACAATCCGCTCATGCCAAAACTATTTTGAATGGAAACGTCCGCGCCAAAATCGAACGGAGCGCTGCTCTCCACGGAAAAACTGGCGAAGCAATACGGCGGACGGCGCGTGGTGGACGGCGTTTCGGTGAACGTGGGCGCGGGTGAAATCGTCGGGCTGCTCGGGCCGAACGGCGCGGGCAAGACGACGACGTTCAACATGGTCGTCGGCATCGTCAAGCCGGACGGGGGCGCGGTGAAATTTTCCGGCCACGAAATCGCGGCGCTGCCGATGCACAAGCGCGCGCGGCTTGGGATCGGCTATTTGACGCAGGAGCCGTCGGTTTTCCGCAAACTTTCCGTGGAGGAAAACATCCTGGCAATTTTGGAGACGTGCAAGCTGTCCGGCGACGAGCGCGCGGTTCGTTTGAAATATCTGCTCGAAGAATTGGATTTGACGCCGGTCGCCAAGAGCAAGGCGTATCAATTGAGCGGCGGCGAAAAACGGCGTCTGGAAATCACGCGCGCACTGGTCACAAGCCCGAAACTGCTCTTGCTGGACGAGCCGTTCGCGGGAATTGATCCCATCGCGAAATACGAGGTGGGAAAAATCGTCCGGCGGCTCAAGGATCGCGGTCTGGGAATTCTCATCACCGACCATGACGTGAGGGAAATGTTGAAAATTATTGACCGCGGCTACATCATCTATAAAGGTCAGGTGCTGGTCGAAGGCTCGGCGGAATTTCTGGCGAACGACCCGAAGGCTCGGGAGATTTATCTGGGGCCGGAGTTTAATTTGTGATTCAACCATATAACGAAGCCAATGGCACAGCCATCCATCACAGTTGAGCAATTTTTCAAGGAGCATTGCGGCGCGCTGCAAATGCGGCTGCTTTCGGCTTCGGCGGAATTGAAGCGGATCATCCGCGAGCCGACCGTGAACCGCCCCGGGCTCGCGTTGAGCGGATTCACGCAATATTTCGCCTACAAACGCGTGCAGGTCTTCGGCCATGCGGAATTTTTTTATCTGCGGTCGCTTTCGACCAGGCAGCGCGAATCGCGCTACGCTTATTTGTTCGCCTATAAAATTCCGTGCATCATTTTCAGCCGCGGATTGAAGCCGGACAAGGAGCTGCTCGCCGCCGCCGAAAAGGCGGGCGTGCCGGTTTTTCAAAGCCCGCTCGTCACAATGACCTTCATCAACGCCGCGACGCTGGAGCTGGAAAACATGTTCGCGCCGCGCGGCACGGAAATCGGCAGCATGGTGGACATCCTCGGCGTCGGCGTGCTGATTCGCGGCGACAGCGGCATCGGCAAAAGCGAGGCCGTCCTCGCATTGATCGAACGCGGTTACAGCCTCGTTTCCGATGATGTGACGAAGGTCACATTGGTCGGCGGCCATAACGTGGTGGGGACCGGCTCGGATTTGACGCGCAACCACATGGAGATTCGCGGCATCGGCATCATCAACGTCGCGGCCATGTTCGGTGTCAAAAGCGTCCGCAAGGAAAAAACCCTCGACCTGGTCGTCACGCTCAAGGCATGGGATGAAGTTGAGGATGTGGACCGTGTTGGCATGGAGCAGGAATTTGTTAAAATCCTGTGCATGGACATACCGCACATCACCATTCCCGTGCGACCGGGCCGCGACCTGGCGCGGCTCGTCGAGGTTGCCGCGTATCAGACCAAGTTGAAAATGTCCGGCCAGAATGCCGCGCGGGAATTGAACGACCGGCTCATCGCCCACATGAGCCTGGCTGGCCAGCCGCCGAAGTGAAAATTCAGTGGCCAATTTAACCCCCGTTGCTTAATGTAAATTGAACAAACCGATGAGCGCAAAAAAAACAGACGGCGAATTTTTCACCAAGGAACTCACCATCACGAACAAGCTTGGCATCCACGCCCGGCCCGCCGCCATGTTTGTCAAGATCGCCAACCGTTTCGCGTGCGACATTTTCGTGGAAAAGGACGGTGAAAAAATCAACGGCAAAAGCATAATGGGCCTGATGATGCTCGCCGCCGGCCCCGGCAGCAAACTGACCCTGCACGTTCGCGGAACGGATGCCCAGCAGGCCATCGCGGAAATCGAGGCGCTCTTCAAGCGCAAGTTCGACGAGGAGTAAATCATTTTCGATTTACGATTTCAGATTTGCAATTTGGTATCTTCGCGCCTTCGTCAAACAATCGTCGGGTTTCAACTTGAAACTTGAAACTTGAAACCTGAAACTCGGTTCATGGCAGCAACCGAAATTGACATCCAATACGTCGCGCATCTCGCGCGCATCTCGCTCACGCCCGACGAGGAAAAAAAACTCGCCGCACAACTTGGCGGCATTCTTGGCTACATCGAAAAGCTGAAGGAGCTTGACGTGACGAACGTCGAGCCGACCGCACACGCCGTCCCGATGGTCAATGTCACGCGCGCTGATGAAGTGCGTCCATCGCTTCCGCACGAAGATGCGCTGCGTAACGCGCCCAAGCAGGTCAACGGACTTTTCATCGTCCCAAAAATTGTGGAGTAATTTTATTTAATGCTCAATCAGCTTACGATTTCTGAACTTTCCGCAAAGCTCGTCGGACGTGAAGTCTCCGCACGCGAAGCCGTGCAGTCGTGTCTCGACCAGATTGCGCGGGTGGACGGAAAAATCCACGCCTTCATCAGCCACGATGCCGCCGACGCGCTCGCGCAGGCGGATGCGGCGGACAAGTTGTTTTCTCAAAATGGCGGCAATGAAACCCGTCCTTTGCTCGGCATGCCCATCGCCGTCAAAGACGTTCTCGCCGTCAAAAACCAGCCGCTCAACTGCGGTTCAAAAATCCTGGGCAAATTCATTTCGCCTTACGACGCGACAGCGGTTGAAAAATTGAAGGCGGCGGGCGCAATTGTCTTTGGCCGGTTGAACATGGATGAATTCGCGATGGGCAGCTCCACGGAAAATTCCGCGTTCGGCGTCACGCGCAACCCGTGGGACACCACGAGGATTCCCGGCGGCTCGTCCGGCGGCTCGGCGGCGGCGGTCGCGGCGGACGAGTGCATCGCCAGCCTTGGCTCCGACACCGGCGGCTCCATCCGGCAGCCTGCGGCCCTTTGCGGAGTTGTCGGCCTCAAACCAACTTACGGACGGGTCTCGCGCTACGGGCTTGTCGCATTTGCCAGTTCGCTGGACCAAATCGGGCCGTTCGCGAGAAATGTTTCCGACGCCGCGACGCTGCTCGGCGTGTTGAGCGGACTGGATCTGCGGGATTCCACGAGCGTGCCCCAGCCCGTTCCGAATTACACCGCCGCGCTCGACGGCAACATCAAAGGATTGAAACTCGGCCTGCCGAAGGAATACATGGTAGGCGGACTTGACGCGGAAGTGAAAGCCGCCGTGGACGCCGCCGTCAAAAAATTTCAGGAACTCGGCGCGGAAATTGTTGAGATTTCACTGCCGCACACGGATTACGCCGTCGCCACTTATTACATCATCGCCACTGCGGAAGCCTCCGCAAACCTGGCGCGCTTCGACGGCATCCGTTATGGCGCGCGGGTTGAAGGAAATGATCCGGCGGAACTTTACAGCCGGACGCGCGGCGCGGGCTTTGGGGCGGAAGTGAAACGAAGAATCATTTTGGGGACTTACGTTTTGAGCAGCGGCTATTATGACGCGTATTATTTGCGCGCGCAGAAGGTCCGCACCTTGATTCGCAACGATTTTCTAAAGGCATTTGAAAAAGTGGATGCGATTGTCACGCCCACCACGCCGACGGCGGCGTTCAAGATTGGTGAAAAATCCGGCGACCCGCTGCAGATGTATTTGTCCGACATCTTCACGATTTCATGCAACCTCGCGGGCATCTGCGGCATCAGCATCCCGTGCGGTTTCACAAAAAATCCGAGGCTGCCCGTCGGCCTTCAACTGCTCGGCAAGCCTTTCGGCGAGGAAACGCTGCTGAAAATCGCGCACGCCTACGAGCAAAGCACCGGCTGGCACAAGGAAAAGCCGCCCCTCCCCGCCGGGGCTTGATCCCCCAAATCGGGCTTGCTTTGCAAGTAACTTGATGGTTACTTGTAGCCACGCATGGCCAGATCCGCCAAGACTGAAACCGCGCCGCCGCGCAACCCCGAACGTTCGCGCGAGCGCATATTGTCCGCAGCGCTCAGGGAATTCGCCTCCAAGGGCTTCGCGGGCGCGCGTGTGGATGCCATCGCGCGCCGCGCGGCGATCAACAAGCGGATGCTCTACCATTATTTCGGCAACAAGGAAAAATTGTTCCGCGCGGTCTTGCGCCAAAAAGTCGCCGAGCGCCGTGCCTGGGGTGCCAATTTGTCCAGCGATCCTGCGGAGCGTCTGCCGTTCTGGTTCAAGACCGCCTGCGAAGACGCCGACTGGATCCGTCTGCTCGAATGGGAGGCGCTGCAAGGCGACGGGCAAAAGGCGATTGACGAAGACGAACGGCGCGCGCAGTCGGCAGACTGGCTGAGGCGTCTCCGCCAGCGGCAGTCGCGCGGGGAATTGTCGTCCCAGTTCGATGCGCGGCATCTGGCGCTGGCGATGCAGTCGCTGACGATGTATCCGATGGCGTTTCCGCAATTGACGCGGTTCATCATGGGCCGGACAATTGACGACCCGAAATTCCAGAAAGCCCACGCGGAGTTTTTGAAAAAATTCGCGTCGGCGTTCCGCCCGATGAACGCGGAGACCGTCAAAATCAATTTTGCAAAATGAGGCACAGCATGAATAAATCAATTTTGTTTCCGGCAGCAGTTGCGTTGGCCGCGGCGATGCTGGCAGGCGGGTGTTCGCGCGGCGCAAAAAGGGAAGCTCCCGGCGTGCCGGTGCTGGTGGTGCAGGCGGCCGCGACGAATTTGCCGGTGCAGATCCAGCCGTCACCGGTCGGCCACGTGACGGCGATTTCGACGGCGACGGTTCATTCGCAGATCGGCGGCATCATCAGCGAGGTGCATTTCAAGGAAGGCTCGGAGGTGAAATCGAACGATCTGCTGTTCACGATTGACCCGCGCCCGTCGCAGGCGGCGCTTGACCAGGCGCGCGCCAATCTGGAACGCGACTCCGGGCAATTGGAATATCAAAAGGCAAACTACGCGCGCGACCAGAAATTGCTCGCGGCCAAAATCATTTCGCAGGATCAATTTGACACGGACACGGCCAGCCGCGACGCGGCCATCGGGACGGTGGCGGCGGACAAGGCGGCCATCACCAACGCGCTTTTGAATCTGGAGTTTTGCCAGATTCGCTCGCCGATTGATGGCAGGACGGGCAGCCTGCAGGCTTACGCTGGCAATGTCGTCAAGGCGCCGGACGACGTGCTGTTGACCATCAACCAGATTCATCCGATCTACGTCGAGTTCGCCGTGCCGGAGCAGTTTCTGCCGGAAATCCAAAAGCAGATGCGCGAAAAAACGCTGAAAGCCTCGGTGGCTTTTGAAAACATGACCATGCCGCCGCCGCAGGGTGATTTGACTTTTGTGGACAACTCGGTGGATGAGACGACGGGCACAATCCTGCTCAAGGCCACGTTTCCGAATGAAGACAACGCGCTGTGGCCGGGGCAGTTTGTGACCATCACGCTGACACTTTCGGAACTAACCAACGCGGTCGTCGTGCCGTCGCAGGCGTTGCAGGTGGGGCAGAACGGCCAGTTTGTTTATGTCGTGAAATCAAATCCGACGAACGCGGCCAGCCAGATTGTTGATATGCGCCCGGTGCAGACCGGGATCACGTTCCAAAATGAAACCGTCGTGCAAAGCGGATTGAAGGCGGGCGAAACCGTCGTGACCGACGGGCAGTTGCGGCTTGTGCCCGGCACCAGGGTCACCGTCAAAAGTTCCGATTCCACGTCGAGGACAAATGCGCCATGAGCGTTCCCGAACTGTTCATCCGCCGTCCCGTGATGACCACGCTGGTCATGGCGGGCATTTTGCTTTTCGGCCTTGTCGGTTTCCACGAACTGCCCGTCAGCGACCTGCCGAGCGTGGATTATCCGACCATTTCCGTCTCGGCCAGCCTGCCGGGCGCAAGTCCGCAGACGATGGCCTCCGCAGTCGCGACGCCGCTGGAAAAGCAGTTCTCCACCATCGCGGGCGTGGACAACATGTCGTCCGTCAGCTCGGTCGGCTCGGTTTCCATCACCATTCAATTTTCGCTCGACCGGGACATTGACGCGGCGGCGCAGGACGTGCAGGCGGCCATCGCCAAGGCGGCCAAGCAGTTGCCGCCGAACCTGCCGACGCCGCCGACGTATCAGAAAGTGAATCCCGGCGACACGCCGGTCATTTTTCTGGCGATGTCGTCGCCGACGCTGCCGCTTTCGCAGGTGGACAATTACGCCGAGAATCTGCTGGCGGAGCAGATTTCACAGATCAACGGCGTCGCGCAGGTCAGCGTCTATGGCGCGCAGCCTTACGCCGTGCGCATCCAGGTTGACCCGAACAAGCTCGCGGCCTACGGTCTCGGCATTGACCAGGTCGAGCAGGCGGTCGAGGCGGGCAATGTGAACCAGCCGCTCGGCACGCTTTACGGAAGGCATCAGGCGTTCACCATCCAGGCGAGCGGGCAGCTCAACGTCGCCTCGGATTATCGCCCGATGGTCGTCGCCTACCGCAACGGCAATCCGGTGCGGCTCCAGCAACTGGGCAATGTGTTCGACAGCGTGCAAAACGACAAGAGCGCGGGCTGGTATGACAACACGCCCGCCGTCGTGCTCGCCGTCCAGCGCCAGCCGGGCGCGAACACGGTCGAGGTCGTGGACAACATCAAGAAATTGCTGCCGCAGTTCCGCGCCGCGATCCCGGCGTCGGTGAACCTGGATGTGCTGATTGATCGGTCGCTGACCATCCGCCAGTCGGTGTCCGACGTGGAACACACCTTGTTCGCCGCCGTGTGCCTCGTCATCATGGTCATTTTTATTTTCCTGCGGAATCTTTCGGCGACGCTGATTCCCAGTCTTGCGCTGCCGATGTCCCTCATCGGCACGTTTGCGGTCATGGCGCTGCTCAATTACAGCCTCGACAACCTTTCGCTCATGGCGCTGACGCTGTGCGTCGGGTTCGTCGTGGACGACGCCATCGTCATGCTCGAAAACATCGTGCGCCACATGGAACTGGGCGAGCCGGCGATGGAAGCCGCGCTGAACGGATCGAGGGAAATCGGCTTCACGATCATTTCCATGACGCTCTCGCTCTCGGCGGTCTTCATACCGGTCTTGTTCATGAGCGGGCTGCTCGGACGGCTGCTGCACGAATTCGCCGTGACGATCGTCGTGGCCGTTTTGGTTTCCGGTTTCGTTTCGCTGACGTTGACGCCGATGATGTGCAGCCGTTTCGTGCATTCGGAAAAGGAGAAAAAACACGGGAAACTTTACAATTTTTTCGAGCGTTTCTTCGACTGGCTGCGCGACGGCTATGACTGCACATTGCAGGTTGTCATGCGCTATCGCGGCGCGACGATGTTTGTGTCGCTGGCCGTTTTCGTCGCGACGGCGTTTTTGTTTTACGTCATTCCCAAGGGCTTTTTCCCCGATGAAGACACCAACCGGCTCGCGTCCACGACCGAGGCGGCGCAGGATATTTCATTCGACGCGATGCGCAAGGACCAGCTTGCCGCGATGAAAATTGTCGCGGCGGATTCGAACGTGGACGGTTTCATCTCGTTTATCGGCGGCGGCGGAAATCTGAACAACGGCCGCATTTTCATGCGCCTGAAAGACAGCTCGCAGCGGAAATTAAACGTGACGCAGGTCATCCAGGAACTGCGCCCGAAATTCGCGCAGATGCCGGGCATGAATGTTTATCTGAAAGTCCCGCCGCTCATCAACGTCGGCGGCCAGCAGAGCAAGGCACTTTACCAATACAGCCTGCAGGACACCGACGTGAAGGAACTGTTCCATTGGGCGCCGCTCCTGACCGACAAGCTCGCGCACGAACCCGGCTTTCAGGACGTGACCACCGACCTGCAAATCGCCGCGCCGCAGGTCAACGTCGAAATTGACCGCGACAAGGCCGCCGCGCTCGGCGTCACGCCGCAGCAGATTGAAAACGGCCTCTATGACGCCTATGGCGAACGGCAGTCCTCCACGATTTATGCCGACGTGGCCGAATACTGGGTCGTCTTCGAGGTCGAGCCGCAATATCAACGCGACCCCGAAGCCCTCGCGCAGCTTTACATCACCAGTTCGCAGACCGGCACCAACGGCCTGCCCAAACTGATTCCGTTGAGCGCCGTCGCAACATTGACGCGCACCGTCGGCCCAACGAGCATTTCCCACGTCGGACAACTGCCGTCGGTGACGATCACCTTCAACCTCGCGCCCGGCACTTCGCTCGGCACCGCCGTCGGGCAACTGCAAAGAATCGAGGCCGACATGCACCTGCCCGCGACCGTCACCGGCAGTTTCCAGGGCGCGGCGGCGGTGTTTCAATCGTCGTTTCAGGGAATGATCGCCCTGCTTGCGGTCGCCATCATTGTCATCTACATCGTCCTCGGAATTTTGTATGAGAGCTTCATCCATCCGCTCACCATTTTGTCCGGCCTGCCTTCGGCGGGATTTGGCGCGCTGCTCACGCTGATGATTTTCAGGCTGGATTTGAACATCTACGGCTTCGTCGGCCTCATCATGCTCATCGGCATCGTGAAGAAGAACGCCATCATGATGATTGACTTCGCCATCAACGCCCAGCGCGAGCATGGCAAATCCCCCGCCGATGCGATCCACGAAGGCTGCCTCCTGCGCTTCCGTCCCATCATGATGACCACGATGTCCGCGCTCATGGCCACGCTGCCCATCGCGCTCGGACTCGGCGCGGGCGGCGAAGCCCGGCGCGCGCTCGGTCTATGCGTCGTCGGCGGACTGGTCGTCTCGCAATGCCTGACGCTCTTCATCACGCCGGTGGTTTATCTCTACCTCGAATCGTTCCAGCAATGGTTCTCGCGCAAACGCGGCAAAACCGCGCCCGTCCAGGCCGGGATCAATCCGGCGGCGGCATGATTCCACAAATCGTCTGGTGAAAAATCCGTGTGCATCCGCGTGCATCCGTGGTTAAACTTTTCCCGCAATGGAATACGAAGCCGTCATCGGGCTGGAAACCCACGTCCAGCTCAAAACCAAATCCAAGATGTGGTGCGGTTGCGCCAGCCGCTACGGCGACGAGCCGAACACCAACGTCTGTCCCGTCTGCCTCGGCCTGCCCGGCGTGCTGCCCGTGCCGAACAACGAGGCGCTCCGCCTCACTGTCCTCACCGGCTGTCTGCTCAACTGCGAAATCCCCCGCTTCGCCAAGTTCGACCGCAAAAGTTATTTCTACCCCGACGCGCCAAAAAATTACCAGCTCACGCAATACGACAAGCCGAGCACGGCGAACGGATTCGTGGACTTTGAATTCAACGGCGCCATTTCGCGCGTCCGCATCACCCGCGCGCACCTTGAAGAAGACGTCGGCAAACTCACGCACTTCGACCGCAACAGCGGCGTGGACTTCAACCGCGCCGGCGTGCCGCTCATGGAGATCGTCTCCGAGCCGGACATCACCGGCGCCGACATGGCCTACGAATACCTCAACGCCCTCAAGGACATTTTGATCTACGGCGGCGTGAGCGATTGCGACATGGAGAAGGGCATGGTCCGCTGCGACGTGAACATCTCCGTCCGCCCCGCCGGCACCAAGGAACTCGGCGCGAAGATCGAGATCAAGAACATGAACAGCTTCTCCGGCGTGCGCCGCGCGCTGGAATACGAGATACCCCGCCAGATCGCCGCCGTGAAGCGCGGCGAGAAGCTCATCCAGTCCACGCGCCGCTGGGACGACGACGCGGGCATCACCGACGAGATGCGGACGAAGGAACACGCTCACGATTACCGCTATTTTCCCGATCCCGACCTCATGCCGCTCGCGCCGACGGACGAATGGCTGGCCGAGGTCAGGTCGCGTGTCGTGGAACTGCCGCTCGCGCGCAAGCAGCGCTTCATGCGCGAATACCAGTTGCCCGCGCCGGACGCGGAGACGTTCGTGAACGACGTGCCGCTCGGCAATTATTTCGAGGGCATCGCCCGGCAGTCGAAGAACCCCAAGGCCGTCGCCAACTGGATCATCAACAACCTGCGCGCCAAACTGGCGGCGTCGCTCCTCACCCCGTCCCTCTCCCCATCCGATGGGGAGAGGGTGGCGCAGCCGGGTGAGGGGTTGTCCAACCTCAAATTCAAGCCCGCCGCCCTGCTGGAACTCGTCGGCCTCGTCGAGGCCGGGACCATCAGCAGCGCCGCCGCGCAGCAGGTCTTCGCCGAGATGTTCGAGACCGGCCAGCCGCCCGCCGCCATCGTGCAGGAAAAGGGACTCGCGCAGGTCAGCGACACGGGCGCGATTGAGAAATTCTGCGACGAGGCCATCGCCGTCAACCCGAACCCCGTGGCCGACTACAAGGCCGGCAAGGTCGCCGCGCTCAATTCGCTCAAAGGCCAGGTGATGAAGCTCTCCAAGGGCAAGGCCAACCCCGCGCTCGTCGGCGAAATTCTGGAACGCAAGTTGAAGGGCTGACTGGCGATGAATTTGATCTACACAGAACACGTTTTGCGCCGGATGGCGAAACGACAAATGCGCCAGGAGTGGATTGAGCGCGTGATCGGCAACCCATCGCGTGTCGAGCCGGATGAGGTGGATGCGACACTGGAACACCGGCTGGCAGCCGTGCCGGAGCTTGCCAACCGGGTGCTGCGGGTTATTGTATCCAAGGACGAACCTAGGCGTGTCATCACCGCGCATCTGGATCGCAAGCTGAAAGGCAAATTATGAAACTGACGATTGACCGCAAAGCCGACGCGCTTTATCTCGACTTGGACGAAGCCCCCGCCTTTGAGAGCGAGGAGATTTCGCCCGGCGTCATTTTTGATTATAATGCCAGCGGCAAGGTTGTGGGAATTGAAATGCTGTATCTTTCCAAGAGGGTTTCGCCCGAAAAGATTGGCCGGATGCAGATGGAAACGGTTGAGGCATGACCGGCGGCAGGTGATGAAGCTCTCCAAGGGCAAGGCCAACCCCGCGCTCGTCGGCGAAATTCTGGAACGGAAGCTGAAGGGGTGAACCGCGAAATACGCGAACCACACGAACAGGGTTTAACGCAGAGGCGCAAAGACGCGAAGGTTCTGACAGCCATGGCGTGGCGACCGATAATAGCTTGCGATTGATGGCCCGTCCGGCTCGGACCCGTGGGTTGCGTCCCGCAAATAAATTCCCTCTCCGCTCCCGCAGCGGGAGGGGAGAGGGTCAGGGTGAGGTGAGGGCGGCACGCAGGCCGGATGA
>Ga0181529_10000162_pt1 | contig 94629 bp, 98 predicted proteins | sample PEATcosm2014_Bin_36_FD_119763 | JGI IMG/M metagenome (GOLD analysis project Ga0181529, IMG submission 119763) | Peatland microbial communities from MTU Mesocosm Facility, Houghton, MI, USA - PEATcosm2014_Bin10_30_metaG | ecosystem: Environmental > Terrestrial > Soil > Wetlands > Peat | place...
CTCCGACTCGCTGGTCATTTCCATTAGCACCGGGCTGTGGGCCAGCGATCTGGACCATATTCTCTCGCGCTGCGTCGAAGAGACGGCCGTCGCGGTGTTGCATTGGTTGGGCCACGTCAGGACGCCGAGCCGGGCTTGACGAAGGCGGCGTGGCGGCCGGCGCCGAGAACCGTGGACCGTAAGTCGGACAGGGACGATTATTTTCCGTGCGGTTCCGTCTTTTGGCCTTCCGCGGAAAGAAGCACTACGTCCACACGGCGATTGTGCGCGCGGCCTTCGTCGGAGTCGTTGGAATCGGACGGAGCGTTTTCGGCGTAGCCAGCGACCGACAAGCGGGGCGTTGGGATCTGATAGCGCTGGTGCAATATTTCCAGCATGGCAATCGCGCGGGCCGAGGAAAGTTCCCAATTGCTGCGAAAACGCGAGGTGTGAATGGGAACGGCGTCGGTGTGTCCTTCCAGGCGGACGGAATTGGGCAACATTTGCATGACGTCGGCGATCTTAGCCAGGATCGGGAAACTGGCGGGCTGCACCGTATCGTCGCCAGAGGCGAAGAAGGCGGCTTCGCGCAGGCTGATCACCAATCCTCGGGCTTCCAGGCTGAGTTGGACCTTGCCGGTCTTGAGCTCGGAGTCCAGGCCCTTCTGCAGTTTCTGCATCGACTTGGCGAGGTCTTCGGGATGGGCGTTGGCTGGATTTCCGATCTGGGGCGCCAGGTTTTCCGAGATCTTGACCCTCTCGACGTTGGTCGGCTTTTTGCTGTTTTCGTGTTTGCCGCGGCCCAGGGCCATGGATACGGCACTGCTTAACTGGCCATGCTCGATGGCGTCGCGAACCGATTCGGAGACGGCTTTCGCCGCGCCTTTATCCTTCTGGGAGGAAGCGAACATGACGACGAAGAAGGCGAAGAGTAGCGTGATGAAGTCGGCATACGACACGAGCCAGCGATCATGACTCTCGTGACTGGCCTGGCGTCTTCGTTGCATTGAGCTAACTCCCGGCGGCCGCCGCTTGGGGCGCCTTTTCGGACTTACCGGCGGGCGGTTGCGCGGGTTTGGACTTGGCTTTGGGCGGCTTTCGCGGATGTTGGTTGAAGGCTTGCAGTTTCATGCGAATCAAGGTCGGGTTGAGACCTTCGACAATTCCAATGACGCCCTCCATGACCATGTCCTGGATCAGAGTGACCTGGTGCATGCGGGCACGCAGTTTATTGGCGGCGGGAAGGAAGAGAATATTGGCCGACGCCACGCCGTATACCGTCGCCACGAATGCCACGGCGATGCCGTGTCCGACTTCCTTGATGTCCTCCAGGTGCTTCATGACCTGGATCAAACCGAGCACGGCGCCGATGATTCCGATGGTGGGAGCGTAGCCTCCGGCGCATTCCCACACTTTGGCCTCGGCTTCGGACGCCTGCTCTGTCAGGTTTATGTCGGTCTCCATCATTTTCTTGATCTCCTGGAGATCCGTGCCATCCACCGCCATCCCCAGAGCTTTGCGCAGGAAGAGATCGGGAATTGCCGCGGCCTCGGCTTCCAGGCTCACGATGCCGTTCTTACGCGCCTTGGTGGCGTACTGAATCAGCGTCTCGATGATTGTCTCGGTGGAAACCGTTTGTTCGATCAGGATGGCTTTGGCGCCCCCGAAAGCGCGGATTACTACCGAAAGCGGGTTGGTAACCAATACCGCGCCAAACGTGCCGCCGAGTACGATCATGGCTGCGGTTGCCTGCGCGATATCCTGGATACTGCCTTTCTCCAGCAGCAAGCCCCCCAGAATTCCCGCTAGTGCAATCGCGATTCCGCCGAGCGTGGCCAGATCCGGTTTCGACGTACTGGGCTTCGGACTCTTCTTGGGAGACGCCTTGGCCGCCGATTTGGAAGGTTGCTTTGCGGCTGGCGCCGCTGTTGGTGTGGACTCTGCCATGGGTCTCTATTCGGGACTCTCGGGTTCTGTCTGCGATTGGGATTCGCCGCTCTCGGGATCGCTCTCGGGCTCCGGTTGCGTCTCCAAACAAGGGTCGAGAATGCGGCGGCGAAAATCGACGATGCGCCGAACCACTTCATCGGCGCTCTCGCGCACGCGGAGGATTTGCCCCGTGGTCAGCGTGATCACCGTGTCCGGAGTCACATCGATGTGTTCAATCAGATCCGAATTGAGCACCATTGGAGCGTGATTTAGTCGTGTCAGTCGGACCATGCAGGTTCCTAGAACCTTATCGGCCCAGGTGTGGGAAACCATTAGCCGCCAGCCGGAGCGGGGCGGATATAATGTCCCAATGGATTCCGCCGCATCCCCTATGGCCGAGTTCGCCGGCCTGTCCGCTATCGGACAAATTGCCCTTACCGTGACGGACGTGGACCGCGCGGTTGCATTCTATCGGGACACTTTGGGGATGAAGTTGCTGTTCCAATTCCCGGGAATGGGGTTCTTCGACTGCGGCGCGGTGCGGCTGATGCTATCGGCGCCGGAAACGGCCGGAGAGCGGCACAATTCCGTCGTATATTTCAAGGTCGCGGATATCCACCAGGCGCATGCGGCGCTGGCGAGCCGCGGCGTGGAGTTCGAAGGGGAGCCGCACCCGATCGCCCGCATTGCGGATCACGACCTGTGGATGGCGTTCTTCCGCGATCCGGACCGCAATCTGCTCGCCCTCATGTGCGAAAGACCGCGCGCCTGAGAAGCCGGCGGCATTATTTCGCGCGTTCGAGTTCGTCCAGTAGCACCGAGAGCCGCGGCGCGGCTTCCACACGTCCGCCGAAACGCCAGGCGTTGTAACCTGCGGTGAATTCACCGACCGCGATTCCCAAAGGCGTGCAAGGTAGGGACGCCGCGAATTCCGCCGGCGTGAACCACGGAGGTTTTCGATAGCCTCGCCGTTCGAGGATTTGCAGCATCCTCCGGTACAGCAGTGCCGCGTCGCCCGCGCCGGCCTGTCCACGGCGCACGCGGCGAACCCGCCGCCCGATCCGCAGTACGCGAACGGCGGGAGGGAGCGCAAACCACAGCAAGACTCCCAGTCCGGCGGCAGCCAGAATCCGCGGAGCAATCCGGCGAACCCGTTTTCCGGCCGGCCCATCCCAATATGTATGCGCGTCCGAGAGCGTATCGAACCAGCGGATGCCCAGGCGCGCGGCGCCTTGTTGCAGGCGGTCCATCAGGGAGCCCTGGCGATTGGGATCGTAACTCACCACCCACTCCTGCCAGAGCCCTTCGGCGGCGTCCATGTAGAGCGCCAACCTGGTTGCCAGGGCAAACTTGAATGGCGGCGGAGCGGGGGGCGTAGGGTCGAAGGTGGTCCATCCGCGTCCCGGGATCCAGGCCTCCACCCAGGCGTGGGCATCGCCGGCGCGAATCAGCCAAAGGTTGGTTAGCCGGTTGTAGATGCCGCTCTGGAAACCGGTGGCCAACCGCGTAGGGATTCCCCGAGTGCGCAGCAGCACAGCCATGGCGGAGGCGAAGTACTCGCAGTGGCCGCGTTTGCGCGTAAACAGAAAGTCGGCCAGCGGATCGGCTGGCCGGCGGCGGGGAAGCTCCAAGGTGTACGCGTAGCCGGTTCGCAGACGATTTTCCACGGCGCGGGCCGTCTGCAGGTCGCTATCGGCGCCGGCGCTCAAGCGGCGGGCCAGTTCGGCTATCCGGGGGTCCAGTTTGGGAAGTTGCAGGCAGTGGCTTCGCTCGAGCGCGCTCAGTACGGGCGGCGGATAGACCGCCAGTGAATTCTCGGGCGGGTCTTCCAGAAGACTGTATGCTTCGTAACGGAACCCCTGAGGTGGCCGGCCTTGCAGGCGGAAGCTGGAGGCTTCCGTGCGAAGAACGTAGGGGGTGCGCGCATCGACGTGTTCCGGCGTTCCGGCGAAGAATAACGCATCGCTGTCGATGGCGTCGAGGAAGACGTCGTAAACGATGTGGCGTCCCGGCCGCCGGTACGCGGTGGGAACCAGATCGAGCCGCCCCTGGTCGGCAAACAGGCGGGTTTCCGGCGATTCGGGGTTCAACCAGCGCTGCCCGTCGAACTGTATCAGGGCGCCGCCGCGCCACTTCAGATCGCCGACGGGATCCGAAGTGTAAAGGCGAACATGCAGGGCGGTTCGCGAACTGGTCTTGATACCCCCGATCTCACCCAGGGTGATGCGGCGCGAAAAGCCCGGCAGGAGCATCCGATGGAACAAGAGGCTACCGAACGCCGATCCGGCGGCATGCGGAGACAGAAAAAAGAGCCCGGCGGTGAGCGTGAGGATGCCCAACGCCATACTGGCAGCGAGCGCTACCAGGCGAACCGCCAAACCAGCGGTTCCCCCTCGCGCAGTGGCGGTGGCCTTCCGCAGGGAGCTCCGGATTTCGGCGCTGGTCAAAGCCGCCGCGGCAAACCCAAGATACAGTACCAGGGCGGCCAGGAATCCGAAACTGAGAGACAGAACCGCTGCCGAGGCGAGACCCGCGAAGGACAGGACCACCATCGTCACGCTGCCGCGGCGGTTCGATGCGGTGACAACCTGAATCGCCGCCAGGAAGAATAGCAGATGCACCGCGGCGGGCAGAGGCTGGCGCGAGATCGCCAGGTAATCCACGAGGAAGAATCCGCCGGAGGCGAGGGTCAGCCGCTGGACAGTGCGACGCCGGGGGCTCCAGTGCAGCAGACCGCCCAGCAGCAGGCCGCGAAAAAGAAGTCCGGCGGACGCACACACAACGGTCGGGGCGTCCAGGTAGCCGGAACCGGCCACCGCGAGGAAACCGCTCGACACCAGACCCAAGAGGGAAAACTGGAAGAACCGCTCGACGGAACTCGCAGCGCTAGGCTCCCGGCGCGCCATGATCCAATTCTAGTACGCGCGCTACGCACCTAGCCGCACAAGCCCTAGCCGAAACGGCCGACGGCGCCGCTGGCCTTCACATCGAAGCGGCTTCGTGGTTCGGTTTTGCCGGCCTGCTGGCGGGTCCGCTTAGCGGCTGCCCGCATGGCGGCGACATATGCGTCGCTAGCTTCTACCAGCGTCCGGCACTTCTCGCAAACCAGAAGATGTTCGTCGAACGGAGCGGCCTCCGCTTCCGATAAGGTCCCCATCGAGTACTTCTCGACTTCATCCGGATTCATGTGACGACTTCCGATATCGTCCTCCGTCATCTCCCCTGCACTCCCATCTTCGCCCAGGTGGCTCGTGAATGGAAGTGGAGAAATCCGGTTGAGATTCTCGAAAATAGTTCTACCGCCTGTGCGCAAGCTCCTTTTGGGAGACTGCATAAGAAGGATGACATGCGGATTCGTAGCGGACTAGATTTGGGGTGTGGACCCCGCGCGGCGGGAGAGGCACCGTTTGCCCAATTCTCCGAAGCGCGCCTTGGCGCGGGATTTGATGAGGCGGAACTGCGTCTCGGTCAGCCCGAGATCGGCGCAGATCTCGCTCGGCGGCTGTTCTCTTAAGTAGAACCGAATCAGCACTTCACGGTCGCGCTTGGGGATACCGTTCAAGAGCCGCATCGCCACTTCCATGTTTTGGCGCTCGATCACGGAGTGCTCGGGATTGGGCCGGAGGTCGCGCGGCGGGTTTACGAGATCCAACTCGGTGTAATTGCGGCGCATATCGATGGCATTCTGAATATGGGCGGCGACTTGGCGGCGGATCACCGTGCGAACATACCCCATCAGCCGTTCCGGCTCCCGAACATCGCCTCGGCGGATGGCCTGAGTAATCAGCAGGAAGGCGTCATGTACTTTATCGTCCAGATCCTGTGGACCGAACTGGCGATACAAGTGAAATCGGATGCCTTTCGAGAAAACGCTGTAAAGATCCTCCATCCCGGAAGGGTCTCCGGAGCGAATTCGCTCCACCAGGCTCGGCCACGAGGGATCGGGCATAGCACCAGCGGTACAAGTATCTTGTTCAGATTCGAAGGATTGTGAGGATTCCACGGTTCGATTGCACTCCCTCATTCAGCTCTTAGGTCAAGAAATGGTTGCATATGTATTACAGAATCCATTTGAAGCTCACGTGTACTTGCAAGGTACTGCTGCACACTCCTGCGCTAAAGCCATAAACTTGTGTGAGATAGGTCCCCCTGTAATGGTTGGTGTATCCCGGCCGGTACTACCCTAGGTAAGTATAGTATCAGAATTCGCCTTAGTATCAATTCCCCGCAAACAGGGGTTCCTGAAGTGTAAATGGGATAGGAGGGGTATGCCCACTTCCATCGGCCGGACGTCTACGGGCGGCAAAGAACTGGCACAGCGCGACAAGGGATTGCCAACCATTGCATTGCGTGGATTGATTCCAAAATGGTTGTACGACGGCCACGAGGGTGCATTGGGCAGCAATGCCATGCTGGACCAAGTTGGCGCACAACTCGAGAGGTATCTGGATCTGCTGAGCGCCAGGCAGAAACTGGTGGCCTCGAATATCGCCAATGCGGATACCCCGGGCTACCAAACCCAGGATATCGATTTTCAGTCGGAATTCCAAAATGCGCTAGGTGGAGCGCCCCACGTTCTTGAGGTTTCCGACTTACCGGTAAAGAACGATGGGAACAACGTCAGTCTGGACCGCGAGTCCCGGCTTCTGTCGGAGAATGCGCTTCGGTTCAGCGTTGCTACCAGCCTGTTGCGGTCGAAGATTCAGACGATCCGTTCGGCTATCAAGGAAGGGCAAGGGTCGTGAGTTTATTTTCTGCAATCTCGGTGGGCGCCTCGGGCATGGCGGCGCAACGTGCGCGGGCGGAGTTGCTGGTGGAGAACCTGGCTAATGCCGAAACCACGCGAACTCCCGACGGCGGGCCCTATCGGCGCAAAGATGCGGTTTTTGAGAGCACCGAAGTATCCTCACCGTTCGCGTCTATATTCGACACGCAGATTCACGGCACGGGTGTCAATGTCTCCGACGTTGTGACCGACAACAGCGATCCGGAGCGCCGCTATATGCCGGGACATCCGGATGCCGATCAGGATGGGTACGTAGCGTTTCCCCACATAAACCCGGCCGAGGACATGGTAGACCTGATGGGCGCGTCGCGTGGATACGAAGCGAACGTGGCCGCAATCTCGGCGGTAAAAGACATGATCCAGCACTCTATCGACCTACTCCGTTGAGGTGACTCTTGCCCGGACCGATCCTTCCCATATCCCACGCCGCTATTCCACAGGTCATCCGCCCGGCCGCCAGTGCGCCAGCCGGAGGCTCGTTCCAGGACGTCTTCACCAGCGCGGTTCAGAAAGTGGAAGCCCTCGATCAGAATGCCTCGGCTTCGGTGGAGCGCTTCCTTTCGGGCGAGGGCGAGGACTTGCACACCGCCGCCCTGGCCACAACCCAGGCCGAGTTATCGTTCAACATGTTTCTGCAGACGCGCAACAAAGTTGTCAGCGCGTACCAGGAAATTATGAAAATGCAGATCTGACGCCCTCACGTTCCCCGCGAAATCCGCCGATTAACCTACGTGCCGCCACTCGGTTCCACGTAACGATATGAAGAAGATCCTGGCCAGTCTTTCGGTCCGGCAGAAAATCACTATCGCGGTAGTGGGTCTCCTGATCAGCGTGGGAATCTACTCGCTGGTGCATTGGCAAAAGGAAGGCAGCTTCCGGCCGCTCTTCACGGGACTGGCGCCCGAAGACGCTTCCGGGATCGTCCAGAAGCTCAAGGAGGCGGGGGTGGAATACCGCTTGCCCGAAAATGGTGGGTCGGTGCTGGTTCCGGCCTCGCGGCTCGCCGATTTGCGCCTTACCATGGCAGCCGCCGGACTGCCCAAGACCGGCCGGATCGGATTTGAACTGTTCGACAAGACCAACTTGGGGGCCACCGAGTTTACCGAACACGTGAATTACCGCCGGGCACTGGAGGGCGAACTGGAACGTTCGGTGACTTCCCTGGCCGAAGTGGAACAAGCGCGCGTACACCTCACGTTTTCCAAGGATTCCGTTTTTCTGGACGCCCAGCAGCCTGCCAAGGCCAGCGTGCTGGTTAAGATCAGGCCGGGGATGCGCCTGGCTCCGCAGAATGTCCAGGCCATCAATCATCTGGTGGCCAGCGCCGTGGAGGGCCTGTCGCCCGACGCGGTGTCGGTTCTGGATATGAACGGAAACCTGCTGGGCCGCCCGCGCCCCGCCGCCAATATCGACGACGGCGAACCCTCCGAAGCGGTTCTCGACTACCGCCGCAAAGTGGAAAGCGACCTCCTGGCGAAGGTGAATTCCACCCTGGAAGCGCTGTTGGGTCCGGATAAGTTTCGCGCCGGCATCTCCGTGGATTGCGATTTCTCGGGTGGGGAGGAGAGTGCCGAGGTGTTCGACCCGGCCCGCTCGGTCATGTCGAGTTCCCAGCGGACCGAAGATTCGAGCGGGCCTAGCAGTGCCAACGGAGTACCGGGCACGGCGTCCACCCTGCCGCGGCCGACATCGCGGCCGGGCAGCAGTTCCAGCCGCGTCTCCCGGCTTACGGAGAACATAATGTACCAGTCCAGCCGGACGGTGCGGAAAACGCGCCTTCCAGCCGGGACGGTGAAGCGAATGTCACTGGCGGTTCTGGTGGACCAGGAGTTGACCTGGCAGCGCGAAAAAACCGGTTATAAGCGGATTCTCCAGGCTCCGTCACCCGAAAAGCTCAAGATCATCCGCGACGTAGTGGCTGGAGTGACCGGTTTTACGGCGGAGCGCGGCGACCAACTGATAATCGAGACCCTGCCGTTCGAGAGCACTCTAACCATTGAACCTCCGCTCATGCCGGGGGCTCCAAACACTGGCAAGCCTTCGGAACCGCCAGGATTCTCCATCACCTGGAATCGCCAGATGGAGTACGTAGTGGGCGGGACGGCCGCCGGAGTCATCGTGATCTCAATGATTGGCATCATATTACGACGGCGGCGGGGCAAGGGCCGCACCACCGCTTCGGTTCCCACGGCGTTAGCGCAGGGAGAAGGCTCGGGGGCCGCCGGCGCGGTGGAAGGCCCGGGCATGGAGAACGAACTGGAAGCCAAACTGGCCGAGCGCGACGCCATGCAGAAGAGGGCGGACGCTCAAGTGCTCAGCTCGCTCAAACTGACTCCGGTGATTACCAAAACCGCCGAAGTGCTGGCCAAACACCTTCGCGAGAAGATCACCAAGGAACCCGAGGTCTCCGCGCAAGTATTGCGAACGTGGATTCGCGAGGATGAGGAAATGCGATGATCCTGAACACCGCCAGGGAACGGGACGCCAATGAGTCGGGCCTGCATAAAGCCGCCATGCTATTGATCGTCCTGGGTGAACAATCCAGCGCCGAGCTCCTGCAGCAACTTTCCGAGGAGGACGTTCAGAGGGTCAGCCGGGAAGTCGCTACCATCACGGCAATTTCCGCCGACGAAGCCGAATCCGTTCTCAACGAGTTCCACCACATCTCGGCGGCCGGGGATTACGTGGCCCGCGGCGGTTTGGACTTCGCCCGTAAACTCCTGCAGCGCGCTTTCGACCCGGAGATCGCCAAGCGGCTTTTCGACCGCCTGACCAAGGCACTGGGGAGCGAAGCGGCGTCTTTCGACGCCATTCAGAAAGCCGACCCCCAGCAGCTCGCGAAATTCATCCACAATGAACATCCCCAGACCATCGCGCTGGTGCTCTCTCACTTGAACTGGTCGCAGGCGGCGGCGCTACTGACTTCGCTGCCCTTGAACCTGCGCGCCGACGTGGCGCTTCGCATGGCCAGCCTCGACCAGATCTCTCCGGAGATCATCTTTAAGATAGCCGGCGTCATCGGACAGAAGCTGAAAACGCTGGGCGAATTCAGCCGCGAGTCGTATGGCGGCGTCCGCGCGGTCGCCGAGATTCTGAATCGCCTGGATTCCGGATCGAGCCGCGAAATCCTGGATCACATCGAACAGCAGGACACCAACCTGGGCGAAACCATCCGCCATCTGATGTTCGTGTTCGAGGACTTGCTGCTGATCGATCCTCTAGGTCTCAAGGAAGTTCTAGGCAAGGTGGACCGCAAGGTTCTCACCGTGGCGCTCAAGGGCACCAGCGAACAACTCAAGAACCAGATTCTGGGCTGCATGTCGCAGCGCGGCGCGGAAATGTTGCGTGAGGACATGGAAGCGCTGGGCCCGGTGAAGATCAAAGAGGTCGATGCCGCGCAGCAACAGATCATTGCCGTAGTACGCCAGCTTGAAGCCGAAGGAGTGGTCAGCCTCAAGGGCACCGTCGGAGAGCAGTATGTCGTCTAAGGGAAGCGGCATTCCGTCGAAAGTGCTGCCGCCCGACGAGAAGCGCATCGTGTCCTTGCCGGCATGGCGCCAGTCTCAGACGCCGGAAGCGCCCGCCGGCGCAAGCCTGGCAACGGCACAACGCGATTGCGAAGCCCTGGTCGCACAGGCCCGGCAACAATGCGAACAACGCGTGGCCGAGGCCCGGGCGGCCGCCTTGCGGGAAGGGGAAGCCGCGGGACGCACCCGCGCCACGGCGGAGTTTCAGCCCGTTGTCGATCGCATGGCGCGCGCCATTGGAGAGCTTGCGCAATTCAGGCCTCGCCTGCGCCACGAAGCCGAGGGGGACATGATCCGTCTGTCGCTGGCGATTGCCCGGCGCATCCTGCGGCGCGAGATGTCGGTGGATCCCGGCGCCATGCACGGCCTGGTTCTGGGAGCGCTTGAGAAGCTACAGTCGCAGGAAATCACCCGGGTTCGGGTACATCCGTCGCAAGTGGCGCCGGTGGACGCCTGCCTGCGGGAGGCTGTGCCCGGAACGAGAGTGGAAGTCATCGGCGATCCAGCCCGCGAAGCCGGATCGATGGTCTTCGAAACCACCCATGGCAACCTGGACGCGTCGATCGACTGCCAACTCCAGGAAATCGAGCGCGGCCTGATCGACCGCCTGGACCGGCAAAAATGACGGAAAGCCTATCTCTATCTCAATATTTCGAGGACCTCGAACGGGTCTCGACCTATCGTTGGACCGGCGAAGTGACCGATGTGGTCGGGTTGCTGGTGGAATCCCGCGGCCCGAATGCCGCCATCGGCGATTTCTGTGAAATTCAGACTTCCGGCGGACGGCCGATTCGCACCCAGGTCATCGGTTTTCGCAACGGCCGGGTGCTCTCGATGCCGCTCGAGGAGGTTGGCGGCCTGCAACTCGGCGATAGCGTGCTGGCGTGCAGCGACGATTCACGGGTGGAAGTGGGTCCCGGCCTCCTCGGGCGGGTTCTCGATGGATTTGGCAAGCCCATGGACGGGGGGCCTCGGCTGGAAGCCACCGGCACGTACGCCCTGCATGGCGAAGCCACCAATCCGCTGGCCCGCGAGCACATCACGCAGCCCCTGGTCACGGGAATCCGCGCCATCGACAGCCTCCTGCCATGCGGCAAAGGCCAACGCGTCGGAATCTTCGGTGGCAGCGGCGTGGGCAAGAGCACGCTCCTGGGCTCCATGTCGCGCCACAATTCGGCCGATGTGACGGTGATTGGCATGATCGGCGAGCGCAACCGCGAAGTTCGCGGCTTCCTCGAAAACGAGCTTGGCCCGGAAGGCCGTAAGCGGTCCGTGGTGGTTTGCGCCACGTCCGAACGCCCGGCTCCGCTGCGCGTCCGCGCCTGTTTTGTCGCCCTGGCCGTGGCCGAGTACTTCCGCGACCAAGGGGCCAGCGTTCTGCTGGTAATGGACTCGGTGACCCGCCTGGCCATGGCACAGCGCGAAATCGGCTTGGCCGCGGGCGAGCCGCCCAGCCAGAAGGGGTACACTCCGTCGGTATTCAACCTGTTGCCCAAGGTGCTGGAACGCGCCGGCAATTTTCAAAAAGGGTCGATCACCGGCTTCTTCACCGTCCTGGTGGAAGGCGACGATTTCAATGAGCCAATCTGCGACGCCGTTCGCGCGATCCTGGACGGGCACATCATTCTCTCGCGTCAACTGGCGGCGCAAGGCCACTATCCGGCCATCGACATTCTGCAGTCGGTCAGCCGTCTGACGTCCGCCATCGCCACTCCCCGTCAGAAGGAAGCCTCCCGAAAGCTGCGCCAGACGATGGCCGCCTATCACGACGCCGAGGATCTGATTCAACTGGGGGCGTACGTCGCCGGTTCGAATCCCGACCTGGACGCCAGCATCCGGTTGCGTCCCGAGTTGAACGATTTTTTGCGGCAGGATCACAACGCGAAAGCTCCCATCGAGGAGACCCTGTCGCGCATGGACGCTCTGGCTCGCGCCCTGGAGACCAAGCCCGCGGCGGCCGGCATGGCGCCACAGGCCAAACTGCCGCAGATGAAGCCATGACCCGTTTTCAGTTCCGACTTCAAAAAGTGCTGGAGTGGAGGGAGAAACAACTGGAGCTCGAGGACATTCGGTTCAAGCGGCAGATCGCGGAGCTTGCCGGCCTGGACCGCGCGCGCGCCGACTTGCAATCGGCCGGTCTCCAGGCCGAGCGCCAAGTGCGCACATCCGCCGTGGTGTCCGGCCGCGACCTGTCCGCGCTGGCCGGATACCGCCGGTACGTCCAAACGTACGGACGCAAGCTGGAGGCGCAGCGCGCCGAAGCGCAGAAGCAACTCGAAGCGCAGCAAAATGCCATGCTGGAGGCGCGCCGGCGATGCCGCCTGCTGGAGCGGCTGAAAGAGCGCCGGCTTTCGGAATGGCAGTTGGCTTGCGACCGCGAGTTGGACCAGCTCGCTTCAGAATCGTTCCTGGCCCTCTGGGCCCGCCGTCAATCCTGAGCCGGGTGGCTATCGGCACAAAGGGAGTGCGGTCGATGGGTTGAGCGCCCAAGAAGGGTTCGCGCGCCGACGCAATTCGGGGGTGCGACCGGGCCGATTCCGACGGTTACGGTTCTGTGCGGAACTAGCGGACTTGGATAGACGTGCCGATCTGCGCCGTCGCCCGGCGAAGAGCGTCGGAAACTGCGGGTTCCGGCGCGCACGAGTGCGCACGCCACGGGTTTCTGGCGGCCCGCGACACTGTGTCGGAACCTACGGACGGCCCAGTGCGGCCGCGGCCACCTCCTTATAATGGGAGGTAATGACGCCCGAAGCGATCCCCGACACGCCGCTGCCCGCCGTACCCCTGACGGTCGAAGGCGCCAGCGTTTTGCACCAGATGATGCGCTTCCGCTGGAGCGCCTGGCGCGCTCTACCGGAAGCGGACCGTACGGCCATTCTGGAAGAAGCCATCCGCACGCTCGCCGCCATGGAACAACCTTCCGACGGCCGCCAGAGCGCTGTGTTCTCCATGCTGGGCCACAAATCCGATCTGCTTTTTCTGCACTTCCGGCGCAGCTTCGAAGAGCTGAACCACGCGCAACAGTCGCTTGCCCGATTGCGCCTTGGCGACTACCTGGAGCCCACCGCGTCGTATCTCTCGGTGGTCGAATTGGGTCTGTACGAGTCCACGGCCAAGGTTTACGCCGGCCTGCGCGCCAAGGGCATCGAGCCGAATTCCGAGGAGTGGAAGAAGGAAATCGACGAGGTTCTCGCCCGCCAGCGCCAGGCCATGGCGCCGCGGCTGTGGCCCGAGGTCCCCGGGGCGAAGTACCTCTGCTTTTACCCTATGGACCGGCGGCGCGGCGAGTCGAAGAACTGGTATACGGAAACGATGCCGGACCGCCAGCGCATGATGCACGAGCACGGGCTGGTGGGACGCCGCTACGCCGGCGAAGTGCGCCAGATCATCACCGGTTCTATCGGCTTCGACGATTGGGAATGGGGCGTCGATCTGTTCGCCGAAGACCCGCTGGTGTTCAAGAAGCTCATCTACGAAATGCGCTTCGATGAGGTGAGCGCCGTCTACGCCCTGTTCGGCACGTTCTATGTAGGTCTGCGCGTGCCCGCCGCCGATTTGCGTGGCATCCTGGGCGTCTAGAATCCAGAGCTGCGATTTGCAACCCATCCACATTCTCGGAGGCGGCCTGGCGGGAACCGAAGCCGCATGGCAGGCGGCGCGGCGCGACGTCGGCGTGGTGCTGTATGAAATGCGCCCCGTAAAGCGCACGCCGGCACACCAGACCGATCGGCTGGCCGAACTGGTCTGCAGCAACTCGCTCAAGAGCGAATCGCCGTCCACGGCGCCCTGGCTGCTCAAAGAGGAACTACGGCGCCTGGATTCCCTGCTGCTGCGCGCGGCCGCCAAGTTCCGGGTGCCTGGCGGGCATGCGCTCACGGTGGATCGCGTCGGCTTCTCCGGCGAAATCATGAGCGCCATTGCCGCCGAGCCGCTCATCCAGGTGCGCCGCGGAGAGGTGACGGCCATCCCCGGCGAAGGCATCGTGATTGTCGCCAGCGGCCCGCTCACGTCCCCGGCCCTGGCGGAAGACATCGCACGGCTCACCGGAAAGCAGCGCCTGTACTTCTACGACGCCATCAGCCCTATCGTCGAGGCCGAGACCGTGGATACCTCGATTGCCTTCTGGGCCTCGCGCTACGGCAAGTCCAGCAGCGGGACCGACGATTATCTGAACTGCCCGTTCGACCGCGAAGAGTACGACCGCTTCGTGGACGCGCTGCTGGAGGGCCAGGCGGTTCCGGCGCACATCGAGGAAGACGCGACGCCCTACTTCGAAGCCTGCCTGCCGATCGAAGAGTTGGCGCGCCGCGGCCGCGACACGCTGCGTTTCGGTCCCATGAAGCCCATGGGACTTACCGATCCGCGTACCGGGCGCCGGCCCTACGCCGTGGTTCAACTGCGCCAGGAGAACCTGCGCGCCCAGAGTTTCAACCTCGTAGGCTTTCAGAATCATCTGAAATTCGGCGACCAGGCGCGCGTACTGCGCATGATCCCCGGCCTGGCGAACGCCGAGTTTCTACGCTTCGGACAGATCCACAGAAACACCTACATCGATGCACCCTCGCTGCTCACGCCGTCGCTCGAACTGCGAACTCGTCCGGGCATTTTCTTTGCCGGCCAGATTTCCGGAGTGGAAGGCTACGTGGAAGCCATCGCCACCGGGTTGATGGCAGGGATGCACGCCGCCCGCCTGGCCGCCGGCCAACCGGTCGAGCCGTTGCCGCGCGAGACCGCTCTCGGTTCCCTGTGTCATTACATATGCGGCGCCGATCCAGCCCACTACCAGCCGGCCAACATCACTTTCGACCTGTTGCCGCAGCTCGACGAACCGACGCGCCAGCGCCTGCGCCGCGACAAGGCCGCGCGCCACGCGGAAGTCTGCCGCCGCGCCGTCGAGGCCATGGACGCCTACCTGGGCACGGAATCTCCGGGGATGGCGCATGTCTGAATTGGCGGAACATATCGAGCGATATCTGCAGGAACTGGCGCGCGGAGGCGCATCCACGCATACGGTGGACGCCTATGCGGCCGACCTGCGGCAATTCCTGCAATACTTCTCGCCTCCCGATCTGGAACCGCCCGCGCCCCAATCCATCGATCTTCTGATGCTGCGCGAGTGGCTGGCCTCGCTGTATCGCGACCGGCTGATGGCGGTGAGTATCCGCCGGAAACTGGCCGCCGTGCGCGGGCTGTTCCGTTTCCTGTTGCGCGAAGGTGTGGTGGCCATCAATGTCGCGCGCCTGGTGCGCACGCCCAAAGCGCCCAAGACGCTGCCCGATGTAATGACGGCCGAGCAGGCCAACCGGCTGATCGACGGTGTGCAGTCCAACACCTTGGAGCGCCCCTTTCCCGCGCGCGACCGCGCCATTTTCGAGTTGCTTTACGGCTGCGGCGTGCGGGTCGGCGAGTTGTCCGGTCTGAATCTCGACGATCTGGACCGCGCCGAACGCTGGATTCGGGTGCGTGGCAAGGGCCGCAAGGAGCGTCAGGTGCCGTTGCCCGGAAAGGCCGCCGAGGCGTTGGAGCGATACCTGGCGGCGCGGCCGGTGGTTCGCGACGAGAAGGCCGTGTTCCTCAACCACCGCAACGGCCGCCTCACCGCGCGTGGGGTCCACGGCATCGTCACGCTCTATGGCAGGGCACTGAGCGGCGACCCATCGGTGCACCCGCACAGTTTCCGCCACGCTTACGCCACGCACCTGCTGGCCGACGGCGCCGACCTGCGATCGATTCAGGAACTGTTGGGCCACGCGCGGCTTTCCACCACCCAGAAGTACACCCAGGTATCGCTGGTCGATCTCATGGCCGTGTACGACAAGGCCCACCCCAAGGCGTAACCGGATGGCCCTGGTTCTGCGAGACATCCGCGCTGAGTTGGCCCCCATGCTGCGCCTGGCTGCACCGCTGGCACTGGGCGAGTTGGGCTGGATGGCCATGGGCGTCGTGGACACGATCATGGCCGGGCGACTGGGCGCCGCCGCATTGGGCGCCGGCAGCCTGGGCAGCATGGTGCTCTATCCGGTGGCCATCTGCGCTACCGGCATGCTGCTGGGCATGGACACGCTGGTGGCGCAGTCCCACGGCGCCGGAGACCACATCGACAGCCGCCGCACCTTGATCAACGGCGTGTGGCTGGCGCTGGCTCTTTCGCCGCTGGTGGCGCTGGCGACCTTCGCCCTCATCCCGGTACTCCGCGCCATAGGCACCAACCCGCGCGTCATGGCGCTCCTGGCCGCATACCTGAAGGCGCTGGTGTGGGGGATGCCCGGGCTGATGTTGTACGCCGCGTTTCGCCGCTACCTGCAGGCCGTCGATTTCGTCAAGCCGGTCATGTTCGTGCTGGTGAGCGCCAACCTGGTGAATCTGGCCGGCAACTGGGCGCTGATCTTCGGACATTGGGGCGCGCCCGCACTGGGGTTGGAAGGTTCGGGTCTGGCCACCTCCATTGCCCGAATGTACATGGCCGCGTTCCTGCTGGGCGCCATTGTTCGGTACGAACGGCGCAACGGCAATCTGTTGTTCCACATCTCGTGGCGGCCGGCGCTGGCGCGGGTGCGGCGGCTGACGGTTTTGGGGCTTCCCGCGGCCGGGCAGATCTTATTCGAAGGCGCGGTATTCGCGATCGTGTCGGCGCTGGCCGCGCGGCTGGACGAGGCGTCGCTGGCCGCGCACAGCATCGCGGTGCAGGTGATCGCCACCACCTACATGGTGCCGCTCGGAATCGGCTCCGCCGCCGCGGTAAGGGTGGGCCATGCGATCGGCCGCCGGGACCGCGCCGGCGCCGCCACCGCCGGTTGGACCGCGCTGCTGTTCAGCGGAGCCTTCATGAGCGTGGCGGGTGTCGCGCTGTGGACCGCGCCGCACTGGATTGTCCACATCTTCATCCGCGATTCCGCGGTGGTCGCGCTGGGAGCGGTGCTGCTGCGCATCGCCGCGCTGCTCGAACTTTTCGACGGCTTTCAGGCGGTGGCCACTGGCGCGCTGCGCGGGTTGGGCGACACGCACTCGCCCATGCTGGCGCACCTGGCCGGTTACTGGATCATCGGCCTTCCTGTTACATACGTGCTCTGCTTCCCGTTGCGATGGGGCGTAAGCGGCATATGGGTGGGCCTGACGTCTTCGATTGTCCTCATTGGCGTGTCGCTGGTGATGGTGTGGGCATACCGTTCGCGGATAGGCACGGAGCCGTAAGAGGGTACCCCGCCACTAGTGGCGATGCCCGGTGGAGAAACTCGCCGGGCATCCCGACGAGTCGGGATGGGGCGCGCATGAGTGCGCACGCCACGAGCTGCCGTCTCGCCATTGTGCGGGGGATTCTTTCGCGGCTTCTAAGGGAGTGGTGGCCGGCAATCGCAGATCGTCAGGCGGTCGAAAACCTAGTCGGTACCCACGGTTACACGCTGGATCGCCATGGCGGAATCCTGCCGGTCGGCCGAAGAAACGCGGCGCGCCTTCAGGCGGGTGATCAGACAAATCAGGAACAGCGAAACGATGGTGAAGGAGATCAGACGGTACCAGTCGGCCATACCAGGGAGGGCTAGAGTGCCGTAGGGCGGAAGGACCCAGGCGGACACGAGCACCCCGACGAGCAGGAGACAAACCGCCCCTTCCCAAGTGAACAGATAGACCGTCAGTACGATACCGAGCAGGAAAATGTCGCCGAAACGAGGCAATTGGTTGCGCCGGCACATACTGCAAACCACCGGCGACACTACCAGAGCGTATGACGTAGCAAATACAAATCCGAGGGCGCGCGGGGAACGAAGGCCCGCGTGTTTGCGCACAAACACGGTAACCCGCCGCAAGTAAAAGAGGCTACCGATGGCCGCCGCCGCGGCTGCCTGCCAAAGCATGGCTCCCGTGCCTGGATCGACGTATGCGCTTGCTCTGCGAGGAGTTGCGAGCATGAGCGCCACGAGAAGCGCTGTCCACCCGCTAGCCCGGTACGCGAGACGTTTAAACAACAATGTTGTACTCCTCATGTCTAACGCGAGGATCGATCAAAAGTTGCGCGATTGGTACTAAAGTACCAATATATTGCGAAATCGGCTGGTGAAACGTTGTACATTTATAGTACCGCCCATTGAGGAAATCCGGAAGTCGATTCGGCGAAGCGCGGGTTTTCCCAGGTGCATCCGCCGTCTTCTGCTAGAATTCCCTCTTAATGTCCCAACTCTTTGAGCGGAAACCGATCGCGGACCTGGTGCAGGAAACCGAGGGCTCCGGGGGCTTGAAGCGCAGCCTGGGGGCTGGCGACTTGATCATGCTAGCGATCGGCGCGGTGATCGGAGCCGGCATCTTTGGCGCCATCGGCACGGCGGCCGCGGGTCAAATTGGTCCCAACGGTGAGGTGATTCGCGCCGGTGCCGGGCCCGCTTTGGTGTTCTCCTTTCTGCTGCTGGGCGGCGCCTGTGCGCTAGCCGGGCTCTGTTATGCCGAACTGGCCGCCATGATTCCCCAAGCCGGGAGCGCCTACGCCTACTCCTATGCGACGTTGGGCGAACTGGTGGCATGGATCATCGGGTGGGACCTGATTCTGGAGTACGCCGTCGGAAATGTGGCCGTGGCGATTTCCTGGGGCGATTATTTCAAGACTCTGGTCGCCGGATTTGGAGTGCAATTTCCCGACTGGATGACTACCGGATATCGTACGGCGCTGTTGAGTCCGGACGCCAAGGTCCACGGCTTGCTGGTTTCCGCGCCGCATGTCCTGGGGATACCCATTCTCATCAACGTGCCGGCATTTGGGATCGTTCTGGCGATCACGTGGCTGTTGCTGCGCGGCGCGCGGGAGAGCGCCACCGCCAACAACATCATGGTGATCGTCAAACTGCTGGTGTTGTCTTTATTTGTGATCGTCGGCGTGACGCACTTGAAGGGAGCGAATTACCATCCGTTCGCGCCCAACGGCTTCACCGGAATCCATCAGGGCGCGGCCATTGTATTCTTCGCCTACATCGGGTTCGACGCCATCTCCACGGCCGCCGAGGAGACCTTAAATCCACAGCGCAACCTGCCGTTGGGGATTATGGGCGGCTTAGGGATTTGCACGCTGATCTATGTGGTGGTCGGGTTTGTGCTCACCGGCATGGTGCCGTACAAAGAACTGGCGGTGGCCGATCCTCTGGCGCGGGCACTGCAGATCGCCGGTTTCAATGCAGTCGGCTGGATTGTGGCGCTGGGCGCGGCGGTATCGATGTCGGCGGTCCTGCTGGTGTTTCAGTATGGCCAGCCGCGCATCTTCTTTGCCATGGCGCGCGATGGGCTATTGCCCCGCTGGGCCGCCAAGATCCATCCGCGCACGCGAATTCCCTGGGCCACGACGCTGCTTACGGGTGTATTCGTGGCGCTCTGGGCGATGGTGGGCGATGCGGCCGAGACCTACGATCTGACGAACATCGGGACGCTTTTCGCGTTTATGCTGGTGAGTATCGGGGTGCTGGTACTGCGATATAAGGATCCGGACCGGCCGCGGCCGTTTCGGGTTCCGCTGGTGTGGCCGGTTTGCCTGCTCTCCGCCGCCGCCTGCCTGTTCATCATGAAGGGCCTGCCGGACCAGGCTTGGGAGCGTTTCGGCGGCTGGCTGGTGATCGGACTGCTGCTGTATTTCGCATACGGATTCCGGCACAGCGGGTTGCATCGCAAGCCGACGGCGGAAGACTCGCCCATCGACCACACGCGTTGAATGCGTCCGAGTTTCGGATGCTTCAGGCCGCTTATCTCACGGACCGGAATGCCGGACGTTGTGGCGCACGCACTCTCGGTGCCGGCCCCCCCGACTCTTCGGGACGGCTTTGGACCGACATACCGTGGGCCGGCGCGGCGCCACGGATTGGGAATCGCCAGGCATCCCGATGAGTCGGGATGCGGCACGTATGAGTACGCGCGCCACAACGTTGAACCGGCCTGTGAGAAGGTCCGGTTAGGCGCGGGGCGGTTCCGCGGTATCGTGAAGGATATGAAGAGCCGATATTCGACGATTGCGGCTGCCGTGCTGGCGGGCGTGGCGGCGATCTTCGCGCAGACCCAGGTCCCGCCGACGGACCAGGAGAAGAGCATTAGCGCTCGCCTTCGTCAACTGCGCAGCTTGCCGGACGACGAGTGGACCAAGGCGGTGGCGCAACTGGCCGGCCAGATTCGGGACCTGCCGCAGGGCGCGGGTAAACAGCGCCTGATCGGCAGCCTCACCGGCTTGGCCACCGAGGGCGACGCCGGACGTGAGACGCTGCAGTCCATCGCCAATACCCTTGCCGAAGTCATAGCCAGCCAACCGGAGGACCGGCGCGGCTACGATACGCTTGCGAGACTGGTGCGCTACGAGCATCTGCAGGTGTCCGTGGACGATCCACGGTACCGCGCGGCCATGGCGAAACTGGAAGCCGAGGATGCGCGCCGCTTGAGCCCGGTGTTCACCCTGAGCGACTTGAAAGGCACAAATTGGTCGCTGCAGGATTTGCGCGGCAAGGTGGTGTTGGTGAACTTTTGGGCCACCTGGTGCCCGCCGTGCCGTAAAGAAATGCCCGATATGCAGGCGCTTTACGAGCGCTTCGGTCCGCGCGGCCTGGTGATTCTGGCCATCTCGGACGAAGATGCCGAGAAGGTGGCGCCGTTCCTGGCGGAGCGGAAATATACCTACCCGGTGCTCCTCGATCCGGGCCGCAAGGTGAACCAGTTGTTTGCGGTGGAAGGGATTCCCAAGAGCTTTCTTTACGGCCGCGACGGCAAACTGGTAGCCCAGGCGATCGACCGGCGGACGGACCGCCAGTTCCTCGAAATGCTCAAGCTGGCTGGGTTGGAGTAGCGGCGGACCGCGATGCGATTGTTTACCGCGCTCGATCTGCCGGCGGAAGTGGCCGCCAATTTGGAGGACCTGCTACGGCGCCTCCGGCCGACTGCACGCATTCACTGGAGCCCTCCAGCCAACCTGCACATCACCACCAAGTTCATCGGCGAGTGGCCGGAGGCGCGGTTGGAGGAGCTGAAATCGGCATTGATGGCGATGCCGGGCCGTGCGCCCGTCGAGGTACGGCTGCGCAATGTGGGTTTTTTCCCGAATGCGCGGGCGCCGCGCACGTTCTGGTGCGGCATCGACGCGCCAAAGTTGGCCTTGCTGGCGGCCGATACCGACCAGGCGACCTCCGCTTTGGGCATTCCTCGGGAGTCGCGGCCGTTTTCTCCGCACCTGACGCTGGCGCGCATCAAGGATCGGGTGAACCTGGATGGGCTGAATGAGGCCATTGGCTCCCTGCCCGGCGTCGAATTCGGCCGCTTCGAAGCGCGTAGCTTCTTTTTGTATCTGAGCCAGTTGCGGCCCTCCGGTTCCGTGTACACTAAACTTGCGGAACTGCCGCTGTCACTGTAAATGACTCCCACATTGATACTGCTGGCCGCCTATGTCATTGGCGCGATTCCTTTCGGCTTTTTGCTGGTCAAATGGACTACGGGCACGGATGTGCGCGCCGCCGGGAGCGGGAACATCGGGGCCACAAACGTTCTGCGGACTACCGGCCGGGCGGCTGGTATCGCGACCCTTGTGCTGGATATCGGCAAGGGCTACCTGGCGGTTTGGCTCGCCGGACAGTTTACGCATGACAGCCCGGTATGGACGAGCGCGGCCGCGCTGGCGGTGATGGCAGGCCATGCCTATCCCGTGTTTTTGCGATTCCATGGCGGTAAAGCCGTGGCCAGCTTCGTGGGCGCCTTTCTCTGCCTGACGCCGTTGCCGTTGATTGCTACATTGATAGTATTCATGATCATGGTGGCGTGGACCCGATATATTTCCATGGGTTCCATCGTGGCAGCGGCCACCTTTCCACTGGGGGTGTGGTTGATCTCGCAACCGCCGCGATGGGTGGTGGGGGCATCGATCCTCGCTGGCGCCTTCATAATCTACAGACATAGTAGTAATATCCACCGTCTCCACTCCGGCACTGAGAATCGATTTCGATTTGGAGCTTCGAAGTCTTGAAAATACTATCGATAATAGGCGGGGGAAGCTGGGGAACCGCTCTGGCTGTGGTACTCAGCTCCCGTTTTCCGCGATTGAGATTGTGGGTTTATGAGCCGGATCTTGCCGTCCGCATGCAGTCCACGCGGGAGAACGATGTCTATCTGCCAGGCTATCGTCTACCGGATAACGTGGAGATATCGAGCGACTTAGCCACGGTTCTGGAAGGTGGATCGACGGTTCTGAGCGTGGTGCCGTCGCACCTGGTACGGAAAATGTACCAGCAAATGTTCCCCTACCTGAACGAATCCATGGTGTTCGTGAGCGCGACCAAGGGATTGGAGAATGGCACTCTACTACGAATATCGGAGGTAATTCGACAAAGCGTTCAGGATCGGTTTGAACCGCGCATTGCGGTGATTTCCGGGCCGACCTTCGCCCGGGAGGTAGCTCGCGGAGATCCGACCGCCCTGGTGGTGGCTTCTGGCGATGAGCGGCTGGCGGTTGAAGTTCAGGAAGCCTTCTCCGGCCCCACCTTTCGGTTGTACGCCAGCCGGGATACGATAGGCATAGAAATCGGCGGTTCCATCAAGAACGTGGTAGCGATCGGATCGGGCGTGCTGTTCGGATTGGGCCTGGGTCATAATGCAACGGCGGCACTGATTACGCGGGGGTTAGCGGAAATGTCCCGTCTGGCGGTGGCGATGGGCGGGCGGCCGCAAACCTTGGCGGGCCTGGCGGGATTGGGCGATCTGGTGCTGACCTGTACTGGAGAATTGAGCCGGAACCGCGCGGTGGGCGTGGAATTGGCCCATGGACGGAAGCTGGATGAGATCGTGAATTCGATGAAAATGGTGGCTGAAGGCATAAAAACTACAAATGCAGCAGTGGATCTTGCACAACGCTGTGCCGTGGAGATGCCCATCGCCGAACAGATGTATCAAATGTTACATTTTGGGCTGGATCCGCGTGAGGCAATTCAGCGTTTGATGGAGCGCTCGCTTAAAGGGGAATAAGCGGGGAAATTCCCGACAGGACCGCAACCTCGGATGAACGAACGGGTTAACAGGGATGTAGGGGCCGGTGCGACGCCACTCGATCTGGACGCCGAACTAATGCTTCGGGTCAAGGACGGGGACGGCGCAAGTTTCGGTGCATTGCTGGATAAGCATCGAATGGCAGTAGTGCATTTCCTCTACCGGATGGTTCAGAATCGGGCCGTAGCCGAGGAGTTGGCCCAGGAGGTTTTCTTACGCGTCTACCGTTCGCGGGAGACATACGAACCTACGGCGAAATTTACGACATGGCTGTTTCGCATCGCGACGCACCTGGCATTGAATGCGCTTCGCGACGGCAAGCACGAGCGGGTGCTGGAACGGCTGGACGAAACCTCGGCCGATATGCCGGCGCGGCAAGTTCCCGATGTGCGCCCTTCGGTAGAGCAATCCCTGGTTTACCAGGACAAGTTGGACGAAGTTCGCAGGGCCGTGGCGGCATTACCGGAGAAGCAGCGCGCCGCGGTTTTGATGCACAAGTACCAGGAGATGGAATACACGCAGATCGCCAAAGTATTAAATTGTTCCGAATCTGCGGTAAAGTCTTTATTGTTCCGGGCGTACGAAACACTGCGCGCACGGTTGGCTCACATGGCCTAGGGTGTAGAAAGTCACGCTTTTTGATATTCTAGGCGGCGGGCTTTAGGGAAGGATCGATATGAAGTGCCCAATGGAAACGCGGGAGAACGACGTCCTGCTGGCTTACAGTTCCCGTAAACTGGACGCCGCGGAGCGGTCGCTTCTGGATGGCCACGTGGAGAACTGCGCCGCTTGCCGGGAGTTTGTCCAGGCGCAGCGGGCGGTATGGGACGCCCTGGATGCGTGGGAAGCCGTCCCGGTGTCGATGGATTTCGATCGGCGCCTGTACCAGAGGATCGACCAGCAAGTATCGTGGTTCGAGCGGGCGATGCGGCCCTTCGAGTCGTTGGGATTCCGTCGCGTGGTACCCATCGCCGCCAGCGCCGGCGTGGTTCTGATGGCTGGACTATTGCTTCAGCGGACTTCGGTAACACCCCTGGCGCCGCCAAGAGACACCGCACAGATGGAATCTTTGCAGCCGGAACAATTGGAACACGCTTTGGACGAAATGGACGCCCTGAGCCAACTGAGCCGTCCGGTCCGCGCCGGCAAGGCAGACTCGGAGATGTAGCGAACGCGGCGCGGAATGAATTGCCTTTTAAAGTTCGCTGTGGCGTTGCTCCTCGGATATGTTCCCGCGTGGTGCGAGCAGGCCAAAGAGCCCGTGACCGTGCCGGCCAAGCCGCCAGCCCCTACCGTAAAGCCGGTAGTGCCCAAGGTTCCAGCCCCCAAGAGCGCCCCCGCCAGGGCTCCGGCCAGCGCCGCAAAGGCTCCCGCGAAATCGGTTCCCATAATCCGTCCGGTACCGACCACGCAGGTGCAGCGGTTTTTGCGACTGACCCCGAAGGAACGCGAAATAGCCATCGACAAGATGCCGGTGGCTTCCCAGGATGCGATCCGCAAGAGGCTCGCGGCCTTCGACAGCCTGCCGGCGCAGGAGCGGGAACACCGCTTGAAACTTTACGACGCGATTTCCAAGCTGCCCAAGGCCACGCAGGATCTGGTCAATGCACGCATCGATGAATTTCAGAAACTGGGGCCGGACCGCAGGGGGGCGATCCAGAGAGCCTACCAGTTGTTGAGCGGGAAGGCGGAACCGGAGCGACGCGTCATCATCGACAGCCCGGAATTCAAGGAGCGCTTCACTCCCACCGAGCAGCGGATCGTGGTCGATCTGGTCAAGTATTATCCTACCCCGGAGATGTAACGGCGGCTCGACCGGAGAGCGGTGGGTGGGCGGCACACATCACCAGCCTTCCGCGCGGTATTGTAATCGTCGAAGAATTCTGGTACTTTTCTGAGTCCGGACTACCAGGGAGGGAGCATGAGGAAGGGCGAGCCGGCGGTGGGCAGCGGGGAATCCTACCGCGTGGAACTCCTGGAGAAGCGGGAGGGCATGCTGCGGAACCTGGGAGTCAAGTTCGACACAATGGCGTCGATGGGGCGCGTGGCGGAAGACGACCAGGCCCAGATCTCGCATGAGGAATTCATCTCGCTGCAGCGCAGCAGCCTGGACTATCTGCAACTCCGCCTGGTGGACGAAGCGCTGACGCGGCTGGGCGCGGGCACCTTCGGCAAGTGCCAGGCCTGCGGCGAATCGATCGCGGGGAAACGCCTGCGGGCGCTGCCCTGGGCCCGCTATTGCCTCTCTTGCCAGGATAGCGTGGGCGAAGAGATGGACCGGTTGTGGCGCACCGAGGGGCGCGCTGGGACACTCCGAAATTAGCACGCCACTCACGCAACTGCGGTGGGCGTCTTGTAGTTGGCCGCCGAAATCCCACGCACGATCGGTTTGCGCAGGGTCGGCGAAGCGGGCGTTCCGTTAAACACCCGTCCGTCGCCGATATCGGCGGTCCGCGCTGGAGTACCGTGGATCTCGCGGCCCAGGCGTGCGGACGAGTAAAGCGCCAGTTGGGCGCGAATCAAGATCTCACGATGGCGTTTCGGAAGGGTACTCAGGACGCGTGCGGCCATCGTCAGACAGCGGATTCGATTGGAAGCTTTGCGTACCGCGCTTTTGCGTGCCTGGATCCAAAGGGCGCGAGGATCGACCAGGAGTCCATAACGGATTTGATCCACGAGTTCACCCACGAACTGGCGGTAGGCATCCTCCGGATCGGGGAAGACACGGGGCGTGAAACACTGCCGGAACTGTCTCAGCCGCAGGTATAGGTCCTCGTAAGCCTGCGGCTCGCAACCTCGCGCGTGCTTGAGTATTGCGGACCATAGCTCGCCGCTAATGTTGTTTGGATTGGCCTCACGAAAAGCATCGTCAGGCGGTGCGCCCGTGGCGACTTCGCCGTCCTTCGGGGTCACACGGCAGAGTACCGTCTCTGTGTGTTTCATAATCTCCGATAAGGTTCTGAAGTACTGCCCGGTCCAGGCGAATCAGACTGAGCTAGAGGGGATTCTACACGATAATCGGACCAGAATATCCTTAATTTCTCGTCAATTTTGAGGGTAGAATCTCCCTCATTGTGCCCGCAAATGGGGGGAAAGTGATGGCGCTTGCGAACAACCGCGTTATAAGAATGCTGCGATCGGGACTAATGGTACTATCCGCTAAGTACCATGCGTTGCTACATGGCCGCCGGACAGCCGAGTTTCGCCCTCACCAGGCTTGTAACTCCGGTAATGCCGGTAACTGCTCTCCCGCACTGCCGCCGCAGATGCCTGCCGTACTCAGACCAAACGCCAGGGCGCTCGGTAAGGCCGCGATAACATGCGATTGGCTTCCGCGTCTCCGGCCACCCGCTCTTTAACGGCGTCCCATTTCAGGCTTCGGCCCAGGCGCGTCGAGATGTTCCCCAAATGGCAGACGACCGCCGAACGATGTCCTTCCTCGACGTCGGCATTGGGGCGCTTGCGGCTCTTGATGCAATCCAGAAAGTTGCGGGCGTGTTGCGCCTCGAGGTCGCCGCCTTTCGCCTCCAGCGGATCCATCAAGGGCTTCTTGTCCTTGCCACTGCCGCTGGTTTCGGGGAGAACTGTGAAGCCGCTGCGCAGCAGGGTCATCATCCCCTTAGTCCCATAGATGTCCAGGGTGTTGCCTTTGCCCTGCCCCACTTCGCTGGTGGTCCAACTTACCAGCGCCTTTCCGAATTGGTAAGTCACTTGCTGGACGTCGGGCGTCTCACCGCCATCGGTCAACGAGTAACGGCCGCCGAAACCGGCGACTTCCGACGGGGCGTCCGCGCCCAGAACCCAGCGCGCGATGTCGAGGTGATGCGCGCCCCAGTTAGTCATCTGGCCGCCGGAGTAGTCCCAGAACCAGCGGAAATTATAGAGACAACGGAACGGGTCGAACGGGCGCATGGGCGCGGGACCCAGCCACATATCCCAATCGAGCGCCGGGGTCAGGCCCGCGGCCAACTCGGTCGGCTTCAGCCCGGGATAGATATTGCGCTGCATGCCGGCCTGGATGCGATGCACCTCGCCGATGGCGCCCTCCTGGATGAGCTTTACCGCCTGAGCGTAGTGCGCGCCGGACCGCTGCTGGCTACCGGTCTGGACCACGCGGTCATGATGGCGCGCGGCCTCCACCATCTTGCGGCCCTCGGCGACGGTGAGCGAGAGCGGCTTCTCGCAATAGACGTCCTTGCCGGCCTGGCAGGCGGCGATAGTCATCAGCGCGTGCCAGTGGTCCGGGGCGGCCACCACGACAGCCTGAATGTCCTTGCGGTCCAGAAGCCGGCGGAAATCCTTGAGGCCCTCGGCGCGGCCTTCGGTGAGCGCGATGCCTTTTTCGCGGAACGGGTCGTAGACGTCGCATACCGCCAGCATCTCGGCGTCCGGCTGTTTGAGGAAGGACCGCATGTCGGCGCGCCCCTGCCCGCCACTGCCAATGCAACCCATGTTGACGCGGTCATTGGCGCCCCACACGCGCCTGGCTCCCAACGCCGTGGCAGCGCCCACGGCAAACGTAGTCTTCAAAAGCTCTCGTCGGTTCATAAGCCTTCCTGAGTGCAGAGTCCCGGACCGTCCAGGCCGCGGGTGTCCAGAAACCCGTCCCTGACATCGAAGATACCTGGAAATCGCTTCTCCCAGCCGCGATTGGCGGCGGGCACATACTCGCGCGCATTGGCCTCCAGCGCAGCGGTTCCGGGGAGGTGCGCGGCGATTCCCACGGAATGCACCAGCGCGGCTCCGGGGCAGGTCAAATCCTGCACGCAGCGGAACATTTTGTACTTCCCGGTAGCGGCGGCCATCAGCAGCGTTTGCGATTGTCCCTTACACGCCTTGAGCGCCGCGCCAGTGTAGCCCATGCGGCGCGCCAGCAGCAGCGCGTCCAAGCCGGTCAGCGACTCGTCGATCACCACCGGCTTCAGTTTGGCCGCTGCGAACATGACGTTCTTGCGGTCGGCGGCCAGGTCGCGCGCGGTAGGTTGCTCGATGTACTGTACACGGTCGAAAGCCGCCGGCGCTTTCTCGCGAATGCCGCGCTCGAACGCCAGCAGGTAGGCGACGTTGGGGCAGCGCTCGTTGAAATCGAGCGAGTAGAGCCACTGGTCAACGCCGCGTTTGCGCTGCGCGGCGGTGGTGACGCGGTCGATGGCGGCAACGCGTTCGACGTCCCACGCCAGGTCGTTGCCATTGAGTTTGATCTTGATGGCGCGGAGGCCGCTGTAGGGGATCCAGTCGGCGAGATTCTCGGGCAGGCCGTCGGCAATGCGCTGGCGGACCTCGGCGGGGGTCAGCGGGTCGGAAGCACCTACCGAATGATACATGCGCACGCGCGGCGCGGCTTGCGGCAGGAGGTACGGGTCGAGATACTCGCCGCGAAACTCGCGGTTGAGGTAGTGGGCCAGGTCGTAGCGGACGAAGTCCTTGCCGCAGACCGTAAAGCTGTTGCGTCCGTGGAGGCGGCCGAAGGCGTCGTGGACCGCGGCGTCGAAGGGGCTGGCGGTCACCAGCGTACACAGTTTGGGGACCGGCCGGGGAAGGTTCATCTCACGGGTGATTTCGATGGCGGCCTTCAAATACTCCGGCTCCAGCGCCCGGTTAGCGTCCAGCGGATGGCCGTACTCGCGATATGCGCGGGTGAGGCGGGCGATCTTCTCGGCCAGCCGCCGCATGGCTTCGAGCGTGGTGTCGTAGGGGATATCGGGCGCGGGAAACGACCAGACATTGCCCAGCGGCATGGCCGCGTAGCCCTCGGCGGTCTTGCCGTTCCTGCCCAGCAGGCGGCAGCGGACGGTCAACAAAGTTACGCGATCCACTTCCTTGCCGCCGAACTTGTAGGGCGCGCGATAGCGGTAGTCCTGGTAGCTGGTCTCCACGGCTTCGATGCGGGCATCGGTGGAAAGCGGCGCCGCCAGGAAAGCGGGCATCATCAGAAACTCTCGGCGGCGGAGGGTCATAACCCAGCCTTCGCCAGGAGCCCGCGCAGTTGTCCGAGGTCGCGCCGCATGGCTGCGTAGACTGCCTCGGGCTGGTCGGGAATGCGGTATTCCAGGTGAAGCTGCAGCGGCCCATCGAAGGGCGTCGCGGCCACCATGGCGAAGAATTCCGGCAGGCGAACCATCCCCTCGCCAAGCGGGCACCATTGCGGCGTCCAGACTCCTTTGGCATCCTTGCCCCACGCGAAATCCTTGACGGCAATGCCGCGGAGATACGGAGAAACGATGCGGAAGCTGTTGATCCAACCGCCCAGGCCGCCTTCGATAGTAGCGTGCCCCACGTCGTAATTGACGCCGACGGCTTGCGGATCGAGGTCCTTGAGGAGCAGGTACAGGTCCCAGATGGAGGCGCCCAGCATGTCGCGGCCGGAGTGGGTGTGGTACATGGCGCATACGCGGTAGCGCGAATTCAGGGCGGCCAGTTTGGCGACGCGCGGTTTGATCTGGTCGAGTTGGGCGTCGAGCGGCCGGTCGGAGGTGTAGCGGATGGTGTTCCAGCGGTAGTAGCGGATGCCGAGTTTGGCCATGACCTGGAGGATCTCTTCGGCGTGCGGCGTATCGGCGTCCACGATATCGGTGGTGATCATGGGGACTTCGAGCGACCGGGCGCGGATGGCGGCTACCAGCGGCGGGAGGTCTTGCGCCACGCGCTCCGGCGCCACATGGCCGCCCTTGCGAACGGTGATATCGACGGCGTCGAAACCCATGTCGGCGGCGGACTTCGCGAGTGCGTCGCCCTGCACGAAGGGGAGGTGTTTGGAGAAGATGGCGACTTTGAGCTTGCGTGCCGGCGGGGCGGCCTGCGCAGCCAGTACGGCGGCGCCACTGGCTAGCAGGGCGCGGCGGGACAGGCGGTGGTCCATCGTGGGTCTCCTTTGGATCGTCGGGTCAAAGGGATAGAGTAGCGGCTGGCGCGGCGATTTGGGGGCCGGGGGCGCTCCGCCCGGAACAGTGAGCGTCAGCGAGCGGCCCGTAGCAAGGAGCGGGCTCGAGCCGCTCCGTCAGAAGCCGTAAAAGAATCTCCCGCGAGAGGATGAAACGGGAGCCCGTGGCGTGCGCACTCATGCGCGCCGCGGCACGCATGAGAGCGCAATGCCACTTACTTTTCCCAATATCGGAAATACTGCGGAATTTGTGGGGCAGACTGGTCGGCAGGCGGGTTGACAACCCGCCGCAGGTTGCCAACCTGCCCCACATAAGACAGCGTGCGCCACATCGTCGGCGCCAATTGTTTCACGGCTTCTCAGCGAGCGGCCCGTAGCACGGTACGGGCTTGAGCCGCTCATTTACATTCGAGGTTCCGGGCGGGACAAGTTGGCATTTCCTGCGATTTGAACCGCGGACCCGTTTCCAACGACAGTAGAGGTGAATGGAAACGGCGGGTCGAGCGCAGGATGAGTGGCTGGCACTTCGATGCCAGTCCGGCGAACCGGTGGCCTTCGAGGACCTGGTTCACACCATGGAACGGCCGCTCCTATATTACGCCGCCAAGTTGCTGGGCAATGAAGAGCGGGCGGTGGACGTGCTCCAGGAAGTGTGGATTCGCGTGTTCCGCGGCATACGGAAGCTGAAGGACCCGGGGTCTCTCCGGCCGTGGTTGTACCGCATCGCGTACGGAATTTCCATCGATCGCATTCGCCGGGACATTTCCAGGCAGCGCGCCGAGGAGGTCCATTCGGACGCGTTCGAGGAGACGGCGGAGATCGACTTGGTGAACGAGGACGCCGCCGCAGTCCACCAGGCTCTCGACCAGATGGACCTCAGACATCGCGAGGTCCTGGTGCTGCATTTCCTCGAAGACTTCTCGGTTGCGGAGATCGCCGCCGTGGTCGGCTGTCCGGAAGGCACCGTGAAATCGCGAATCTATCACGCCAAGAAGGCGATGAAGGAACTCTTGATACGAGGTGGCTATGGAACCCAAAAGTGAAGGTATGAGAGACCGTTTGTTATCGCGTCTGCCGCAACCCGAAAACCTTGCGGATTACCGTAAAGAGGTGGCGGGTCTGCTGGAGAAGAACGCAAAGGGACTGCGCATCCAGAAATGGTACGCGGGTGTTGTCTGGTGCTTCGTGGTAATGCTCGGCACAGTATTTTTCGTGCTCGTCGCGCACCATCCGGACAGGCCCAAGGCCGTCTGGCAGGCCGCTTACCTGGGGAGCTTCGCCTGTTTCTTTCTGATCTTCGGCGCCGTGGAACTTCTGAAGCTCTTCATCAACAATGCCCGGGTGGAGTTGCTGAAGGAAACCAAGCAGGTGCAATTGCAGGTTCTGGAACTGCAGGAAATGGTACGTAAAGGAAGCTTGTGATGACGCGCAGGATTGCGCTGGCGGTCATGGACTCCAGCGCCGGAGCATGCGTTCGACGTCGGCCGGCCGCACGGGCTTGGTCATGTAGTCGTCCATTCCGGCCTGCAGGCACTCTTCCAGGGCCTCCGCGACGGCATGGGCGGTGACTGCGACGATGGGCACGTGTGCACCGCTGGGCGGCCGCGAGCGGATCTCCCGCGATGCCGCATAGCCGTCCATTTCCGGCATTCGGCAGTCCATGAAAATCAGGTCGTAGGGAAACTGTTCCGCCATCTCCACGGCCTCGCGCCCATTCCCGGCGACATCCACGCGACAGCCCAGCTTCTCGAGAATTCTCAGGCCAAGCTTCAGGTTCACCGCGTTGTCTTCCGCCAGCAGCACGCGCCGCGCCCGCGGGCGAAGGGTTGGCGGCGGGCCGGCCCGCTCCAGCGCGTCCGCCAGTTCCGCCGCGCGGGGCGTGGACGGCGCCAGCGGTATCGTCAGCGTGAATTCCGACCCTCGCCCCCATTCGCTCTCGACCGAGATGCTGCCGCCCATCAACTGCGCCAACTCCCGGGAGACAGCCAGACCCAGGCCGGTCCCCTCGTACTTTCGTGCCAGCGAAGAATCCACTTGAGTGAATCGGCGGAAGAGAAGCGGCAGCTTGTCCTGCGGGATGCCGATCCCCGTGTCTTTCACGGAGATTTGAAAAACCGTTTGGCGCGAATCCGTCTGGCCGGCGGTGAGCCGCAACTCGACGGATCCCCGTTCTGTGAATTTGATGGCGTTGCCCAACAGGTTGAGGACGATCTGCCGCAGGCGTCCGGCGTCCCCAGATACCCATGGGGACGGTATATCGCCATCCAGTACGTAGGACAGCCCCTTGGCGGCGGCTTGCGAGACTAAAAGCTCGCCGGTTTCCTTGAGGCAGTCCACAAGATGGAAGGCGCAACAGTCGAGCTTCATGTGGCCCGCTTCGATTCTGGACAGATCCAGAACGTCGTTGATGGTACAAAGAAGCAGGTCGGCGGAACTCCGGATGGTCTCGGCATGCTCCCGTTGCTCGCCGGTGAGGGCGGTATCCAGCAACAGGCCGGTCATTCCCATTATGCCGTTCATGGGAGTGCGCATCTCGTGGCTCATGTGAGTCAGAAAATCGATCTTGGCGCGATTGGCCATCTCGGCTTCCGCTTTGGCGTGCTCAAGCTCAGTGGCGCGCCGAGCCATCTCGGCTTCCACGCGTTTCCGTTCGGTGATATCCCGCACTACACCGAGAAGGGCCGGCGCGCCCTTGTATTCGAACCCGCTCGCGCTAATCTCGACCGGTACCCGCAAGCCGTCCTTTCGCACGTGCATGGCTTCGAAAACCCGCCCCTCCGAAACCTGGACCAAGCTTCGAGCCGGGTGGCGCTCGGCGGATGTGGAGCAGTCGATGTCCTTCACGCTCAACTGGAGGAGTTCCTCGCGGCTGTAGCCCAGATTCCGGCAGGCGACGCCATTTACCGCCAGAAACCGGCCTTCGAGATCCCCGATATAGATTTCGTCGTTGACCCCCTCGAACACCGTTCGAAACTCCAACTCCGACTGGCGCAACGCAGCTTCCGCCCGAGCACGATCCAACTCACGGCGGCGGACCTCGATCCCGAAAGCCAGGTCGCCGGCCAGTTCCTCGATCAACCGCCGCTCTTCAGGAAGAAATGCGTCCGGCTCGGCGGCATAGATCGCCAGCGCTCCGATGATGGCCCCGTCGCACCGCAGTGGCAGCGCAATGATGGATTTGAGACCGAAACGGTCCGCACATTGCATCCACGGTGCGAAACCGGCGCTCGCGCGGGTATCGCCGCAAACCTCGATCTCTCCTCGCCGGATGCAGGTTCCTATGGGTCCACGGCCCTGCTCGTCGTCCGCCCAGGTGACCGCAACATCGTCGAGATAGCCCTTCGCACGCCCCGACATCGCGATGGCCTGTATCGATTTTCGCGGATCGTTTTCGGCGAACCCGATCCAGGCCAGTGGATAGCCGCCGATTTCGGTGATCGCCAGGCAAATATCGTGCAGCAACCGCTCTTCCGTATCGGATCGAACCAGCGCCTGGTTGCAGGCCGAAAGCACCCGCAAAGCCCGATTGGCCCGGCATACTTCGGCTTCAGCCCGCTTGCGTTCGGTGATGTCCCGTATGACGCTCTGGCGAAATTTCCGCCCGTCCGCGTCCACGATCCGGATACTCGCTTCCACCGGAAACGACGAACCGTCCTTCCGCAGATGAAGCGTTTCCACCGTCCCGAAGCCGCGCGCTTCCACTTCACGCCAGTCTTCGGCCAAGTGGCCGGCTACCGAGGGGTGGCGCAACTCCCGGACGGATAGGGCGAGCAATTCGTCCCGGCTGTAGCCGTAGATCTCCACCGCGCGGTCGTTCGCTTCGGTGATCCGGCCCTGCTCGTCGAACATCAGGACAATGTCGTTCAAACAACTGCGCAGTTGCGCGTAGCGCTCCGCGATGGCCCACCGCTCCCGTTCAACGGAGTTCTGCCGCCAATACCAGATCAACCGCAGAGTCAGGCCGCATCCCGCCAGCAATGCTAGCGCCGCCAAGCCAGCCAGGACGGACCTTTCGTGCAACGGCGCATAGATCTCGTCCACATCCAGCTTGGCGACAATGCGCAGCGATGTGTCCGGAACCGGACTGATCGCCGCCAGAACCGGCGCTCCGCGGTAGTCCGTGAAATACCGGATTTCGTGCCCGCCGCTTTGACCCGTCCCGGGCTGGAGGAATTGGCGAAACACTCCCCGGTCCAACTCATTGAGAATCACCGTGTCCCCCTCACGCACGAGAAGGCTCTCTCCCGTCCGGCTGGGGATGGGCCATTTGCGGATCATGGGATACAGGAACCGGTAGGGGTCGATGTATGTCACCACTGCGCCGTCTGGCGAGGACCCGGCATCTCCGAGAATCGGCGCCGCGACTTCCATGGCGATCTCGCCGCGCGACGTCCAGTGAAGATCGGCAACACCCACCCGCCCGGAGCGCAGGGTCTCGCCGGCCAAGGCCAGCCCGTCGGAATCGCCGGCTTTGACCCGGTCGCCGGTCGAAATGCGAACGTAACCGTTCCGGTCTACGATGACAACCGCGGAAAGATGGAAACTCTCTAACCACGCCTTCAGTTCGCCTTCGGCGCTGTGGGCATGCCGCAGCAAAGGATTGCCGGCGATCAACTGGGCGTCGTCGATTCGTTCCCGGCGCCACGCCGCAAATTGCCCGACCTTCAGATCGGCCACCGCCGTCAGTTGGTTGCCGATGTTGGATTCGACCGCTCGGCGTTGACCCTGGTAATACGCGTAGCTACCCACGGTCATTCCGGCGATGAGAATCCCAGCCAGTAAGACAATAGGTTTGCGACTCTGGCGTTCCGTCATCACGGCCTATTTGGACTCGTCCCTCAATAAGCCTTATCGGACGACACGCTCAATAGATGAGCCGGCGGGCCGTCGAGTGCGTACTCATGCGCGCCGCATCCCGACTCGTCGGGATGCCCGGCTGGCAGCCGCCATGAGTGGCGGGTTGACAACCCAATGCCGCATACTCTTCCAACAACCGGACACCGGTGTTGATTGAGTTTCGTACGCTGTTTTATGTGGGGCAGGCTGACAGCCTGCCCCACAAATTCCGCAGTATTTCCGATATTGGGAAAAGTAAGTGGCATTGGGACGGTATCCTGCGGCCGAGTGGCACTCGGCCTGCCGACCAGCATGCTAGTGCCGACCAGGCCGAGTACCACTCGGCCGCAGGTTGCCAACCTGCCCCACATAAGGCGTCTGGCGGGCCTCAATTGATGCGCCGGCGTTCCCGGTTTTTCACCGCCCGTTGTGCCTGGCGTTTCCGCCCCACATCATCCAGCCGTCGTCGCGCGGGTCGCCGGTCTCCAGGCAGAAGATGCTGCCGCGGTCTGTGCCCACGTAAACCCGGCCCATCGCCACCGCCGGCTGGAACGAGACTGGCTCGCCGATGTCCACCCTCCAGATCACGTCGCCGGTCTCGGCGGACAGCGCGTACACCAGGCCCCATCGCGTGCCTACGAAGAGTTTGCCGTTCACCACGGCGGGGGGCGTCAGAATGTCGTCCGGGTAGCCGGGGCGGCGCGTGTCGCGCAGGTTCCGCGACCAGAGGACGCGGCCGCTGGCGGCATCCACACATTGCGTGGTATCGCCCATGGAACTGTACAGGCGGCCATTCACCACGAACGGCTTCGACCCCTGGTACGACCAGATGCCGTGTACGCTGGCCTGGCCCAGGTTCGCTTGCGCAGGGGCCATGGCGGCGGAGCCCTTGTTGGCGCCGCCGAATCCCACCGCGCTGTCGTAGGCCTGGCTCTGGGCCTCGGCGGCGCCTTGGGCACGCTTGCCATAGTCCAGATAGTCGGCATTGCGTTGCGTAGCCGGCACATCCAGCACGGGGCTGCCGGGCGTCGCGGTCGCCTTCGAGGCCAGGACTTCCGTCTGCTGAGTGGCCATGGAACTTCCCTGCCGCACCTGGCTGGCTTCGCGGCGGCTGAAGTAAGCCTTCTCGTTCCAGATAGCCGGCGCGGAGGTGGCGTTGCGTGCCTCTTCCCAAATGCGCGAGCCGTCGCGACGGTTGAAGGCGACCATCATGCCGCCGACGGTCGAGACGTAGATGCGGTCGCGGTCCACCACGGGCGCGGTGATGATCTCCCCGGGTAACGCGGCGCGCCAGACCTCGGCGCCGCCGCGCAGTTCGAAAGCGGCAAGGTAATACGTGCCCCGGCCGCGCGAATCGGGGAAGGCCATATAGACGCGGCCATCGGCCATGGCGGGCATGCTCATGAGCGGATCGCCGAGCCACTTCTTCCACAGCGGGCGGCCGCCGGTCGTCAGGATTTCCAACTCACAACTTTCGGTATTGAAGGCCACCAGGCCACCTTCCACCACGGCTGCAGTGGGACCGTCATCGGCGGTCTGGTAGGTCCAGACGCGACGGCCCGAGATGGCGTCGAAGGCGTAGAATTCGTGGCTGCCGAAGCCGCCGCCGAGGTACAGTTTGCCCTCGGCGATGGCGGGAGTGGCCAGCGGACGGCCGCCAGGAATGACCACTTTCCAGCCGCCGATCCGCCCATCGCGGGGACGGAAGGGAACCGGTTCCATGGGGTCCACCGGGCGGCTGGGCCTGCCTTGGGGTGGGTATGGGGTCTGCGACTGGCTCAGGCCGGCCACCAACAGCATGGCGAAGGCGGCGACGATGCTTAGGAAAACTCCACGTTTCATTCTGGCTCCTTCCACCGGTTATCCGGCGGTTCACTGTGGAATGCCGCCAGGGAAGGAACCCTTTCACCGAATGTGTGCCCTACGTTCCGGCCGGCGCCGGAGGCTTTTCAATGCGCATGTATTCCACGTCCGAAGTGGCGATCATGCCGGTGTCCATCATCTCCTCAAGCTCGGGGATCAGCCGCGCCAGGTTCTCCTCGGAATCCACGATGGTGACGACAATGGGCTGGTCCTTCCGGATCAGGTGATGGCGATGAATTTCCGCCGTCTCGCCGTACCCTTCCAGGCCGCGCAGCACCGTGGCGCCGGCGATCTTCAATTCCTTGCAGCGATTCACGATGGCTTCGTACAGGGGCTTCCCCTGGTAGTGGTCGCTTTCGCCAAAGTGCAGGCGAAGCAGTTTGGCTTTCTTAATGGTTCGCATGCGAAGACTCCGTTTCCGCGCGGCTGTGGACCAGGCGAATTACATCCACATCGGAAAGGACGATGATTCCGTCCTGCATCATCGACTCGATTTCGTCGATAGCCTTGGCCAACCTCTCGTCCGCGTCCACCACCGTAATCATGACCGGCAGATCGTGCGAAAACGGCAGCCGTCCACTCTTGTGAGTGTGGCCCTTGGCTCCATACCCCAGAATGCCCCGATACACCGTGGCGCCCGCAATGTCCATCAGGCGCAAGCGCTTGAGGATGGCTTCATAGAGCGGCTCCCCCTGCCACTTGTCGGACTCGCCCATATAGATGCGCATCAGGCGGGCGGTGCCTCGCATTTCCGTATGCGGTCCCTTGGGAGCCGATGGCCGTTCCTTGCTGGCCACTTTGATGACGTTGGTATCCTGGACCTCGATCACGCCGTCGTTGACCATGTCATAGAGGGTGGGCATGATCTCATCGACTTTCGCGGCGGATTCGATGAATTCGATGCGAATCGGCAGGTGCTCGGTCAGCACCTCGACCTTGGTCGTGTGCATCACCTGGTGGGCGCCGAAACCGGCAATGGCGCGCGTGGCCGTAGCGCCGGATACGCCTTTGTGCAACAGGAACGTCAGAATGGAATCGCACAGAGGACCGAAGTGGTGCTGGGTGTCCTCGTTGATGAAAATCGTGACCTTCTTCGCCGTGCCCTTCTGGAGCATACCCACTCCTCCAATGGTCGCCAACGCCTCGCCAATTTCGAGCCGAGCCTGACGGCTACGTAGCCTAGCATAACGCTCGAAACGATGTTGAGTATCCCGGCCCGGCGGGCGTGGATCAACTTGCGCTCCCGGCAGCCAGAGACGTCCGCGCCTTCTCGATCCGCTCCAGGTCGGCGCGGATCTGTGGAGCCCGTTCCTCGCTGCCGCTCTCGAGCAGCCGTTCCACCGTTCCCATCAATTCGTCCAACCGCCGCCAGGCCTCCTTTTCGACACCCCAAAGCGCGCCATGGAGGCTCTCTTCCCACTGGAAACCGAGCCGGCTGATGTTCTGATAAACCAAATAGGAAATGGTGCGAGTAAAATGGCGGCGGACCGCTGCTTCGATCGTCCATACCGGCAGTATGGGCGACAGCAGTTCCCAGTTCCTGTCGAACACCCGTCCGATTCTGACGTTGGGCGTGCCGGGCTCCACCACATCGATATCGGTTTCCGTAGTGCGTAGCGGCACGCCGAACGCCCGCATGGTCCTGTCCGACAGGCGATCCCGAAATTGTTGCAGGGCGCGGAATGTCTGTCTTTGCACTTTGCGCAAAGGCTCCAGAAACGCGCTGCGTTCGCGGATCGAAAGCGCCGTAAGCTCGTCGCGCAAGGCGCCCGCCAACCACTCTTCGAACGAGCGGAGCATGGTGGCGAGACTCCTGGTCCACGTCGGGAATGCGCTCTCGAAATCTTCGAGCAGCGCCCGCTCCAGATCGTTCTGGTACGTTTCGAGCCGGCCGCTTACCATGGATCGCGTCCCGCCCGCGGCATGCTGCACCATCAATCGCACCGCCGACTTCACTTCGTCAACCACTTCCTTCTCGCCGACGACCTGCTGCTTCAGCGTCTGGCGCTCCGCCTGAAGCAGTTCAGCCGATTTGAGACCGAGGGCCAGGTAGTCTCCGCAATCCCGCAAGAGCGTATCCATTTTCCGGGAGAGAATGGCCTCGCGCTCTTCGGCAAAGCGCTGCAGCGTTCCGCCGACAAGCTCGGCTTCGAGCGCCTGCCGGAACCGCTCAAACCCCGGCTTCGTGGAATACGGGAAGACCCGAGGCGATCCGGGAAAGTTCCTGGCAAGCTGGGCGCGCACGTACTCCACCACTTCGTCAAGCTCCCGCTCGCTCAGGAGGTCGATCTTGGTGAGCAGTACGGCGACCTTCGGTGTGTACTGGTACAGGCTCTTCAGCAGGTCGATGTCGCGCTGCGAAAGAGGTGGATCGACGCTGACCGTCACCAATGCGAGCCCCACATTCGGCAGCCAGTCGAGCGACGTTTGCGTGTTGTGAGACAGCGCGCTCTCGAGACCCGGCGTATCGACGAAGCGCAGGCCGCGGAACCGCCGCAATTCCGGCAGTTCCACGGTAATGAGATCGACTTGCCTGGCGTTCTCCGGATTCTCCTTCTCGGAGATGTAAGTGCCGATCTGGTCGAGCGGAACCTCGGCGTCGCGGCCATCGTGGTGATGAACTCGCGCCTCGACGCGCGCGCTGTAGCGGATTTCCGTGACCACGGCCGTAACCGGCACGACCCCGACCGGAAGCACGTCGCGTCCCATGAAATGGTTCAGGAAACTACTCTTGCCGGCCTTGAATCGTCCCAGCACCGCGACGCCGATTTCGTCCTGTCCCGCCGCAGCCCGTGCGCCGGCCAGCAAGCCGGAGAGCGCCGAGATCCCATACCGCGCCGCCACATCCGCCGCCAGTCGAAGGGCGGCCGGCTCCGGACGGTTGATGGTGGGCTCCATCTATTTCGCCGTATCTTCCGCCATCGTAGACATCGGCCGAAGGGCTGCCTCCGGTTTGGGCAGCAGGTGCTTGGGCATGAACCAGGCGTTGGCGATCGCCGTGGGGATGACAGCGCTGGCGATCACGGTTGCCACCAGATACGAATACTGCGCGCCGGTGATGATCTGGTGGTTGAGACCGAACAGGGCGGAAATCGTCCCGAACGTCAGCCCCGTAGACATCATCAGCGAGTAATAGAGTCCCTGGTGTCCTTCATGATTGAACGCACGAACCGTTGGGACCAGCGGAACCATTTTGCTGACCATCTTGGCCGCGAACAGGGCCAGAAAGGCGAGCGGCATGGCGATGAGCGCCGGCACGGAGACCAGCGACCCCGCGCGAATGAAATAGAAGGGCGTCAGCAGTCCGAAGGTCAGGGTGCGCAGACGGCGGATGAGAACGTGGTCCTTTCCCACCGTTCCGGCCAGCACCATGCCGATGATGTACGCCGGCAGAACGGCCTCGCTGCCAGCCCAGGCCGCCAGGCCGCCCATCCCGAATAACAGAAAGAGAATGTACTTAGCTTCGAGCTCCGAAACCCGGCCCCCGTATCTTCGGAAGAACCACGGAGTGACGAACGGTAGGGCGCCGAAGACCACGATACTCGCGACCACAAAGATCAGCGTCCGCGTGGTGAACGGGGCGAAGATGAGGCCCAGCGCGATTACGGTGCCCAGATCGTTCACGAAACAAGCCGCCAGAATGCCCTTGCCGAAATCCGTTCGGTTCAAGCCCAGCTCCAGCATGACGGCGTACACCACGGCCACGGAAGTAGTGGACAGGGCGACGCCGGCCAACCAGCTTGCGGGAACGGACCACCCCAACACGAAACGCGCCACCGCAGCGGCTCCCAGAAATGGCGAGAAGAAGCCGACCAGTCCCACCACCATCGCCTCTTTCCACTTCGTACGGAAGATGGCGGGATCCAGCTCGGCCCCTGCGAGAAACGTGAGGACGATGGCTCCCGTCCCCGCCAGAAAACCGACCCAGGCGGACTTCGCTCCCAGCACTTCGGTGCCGATCAGAGCGCCGATGATGAGCTGCGCAACCGTGCCCACAACGATCTCCGATAGCGCCGTCGAGATCCTGAACCAAATCGAGAGCAGCGTGGCGATCAACGCCAGAATGAGCCACAACGCCGCGGAAAACCAGACCTGTTCCATGAAGGTCTCCGATATTAAAATTTAGCTGTAAGGGATTCGGCCTGGAAGCCCCCACAGCAGTACTTGCCGTAGGAGTCATTGGCCGCTGGGGAGCGGCGGTTTGGCGAACTCCACCGCCTGATTCGAGAATACAGGAAAGACCGGAGTGCCGCAATCGGTAAGGAAGGGGCGCTTTGAAACTTCTCATCGTTTCCGACGACACGTGCCACAAGCCCCTGTGTTGGACGGACCCATGTTGGATAAGATGAATCCAAGGCGAATGATCGTAACTTATGTTGAGCTCCGTGAATGCCGAGGCTTGTCGTTCGGCCGGATGAGGTAGCGCTGGAACGGATTCCAGCGGAGGGAATAGTTCGGGAGTTATGTAGCCTGTCACAATTGGAGGCGCGATGCGGACGCTTCGATTACAGACGCCGCCGCTGTCGGGCAGCGACATTTCTGCGTGGCAACAGTTTCTGACGGCCCAGGGCGTGTTCCGCGGGGCTGTCGATGGAGTCTATGGACCGGCGAGCGTCCAGGGAACCCGCGACTACCAGACCAGCCGGGGGCTCGACGCGGATGGCGTGGTGGGGCCGGGCACCTATGCGCAAGCGGTCAGAGACGGCTTTGCGGGCGCGGGCGCGGCCACGACCACGGCGGGAATGGATGCCAGCGTCAATTGTGGGCCGTTCGCGGCCTGCATCGTGACGGCGGGGATGCAGTTTGTGGCCCGTTACTATTCGCAGTCCTCCAGCAAAGCCATCACCCGCACGGAGGCGCTGGCGTTATCGCGTGCGGGCCTGAAGCTGGCGGCGGTCTACCAGGACGTCAACAACGATATCCAGTATTTCGGCGCGGCGCTGGGGCGGCAGTGCGCGCTCCGGGCGCTCGCGCAAGCGTCCGCAGTGGGGCAACCGGCGGGAAGCGCAATCTACTTTGCGGCGGATTTCGATCCGACGCCGGCCCAAGTGAGCGGTCCGTTGACCGACCATTTTCGAGCGGTGTCGCAGACCTTTTCGGCGGCGGCCACACAATATGCCGTGGGCGTCTACGGGTCGGGACTCACTTGCCGGACAGTTCGCGAGGCGGGCCTGGCGGCGTTCACGTGGTTGTCGGGATCGACGGGCTTTCGCGAATCGGCGAGCTTCCGGCCGGAGGCGAACCTGGTACAAATCGCACCCGATCGGAAGATCTGCGGCGGGCAATTGGCCATCGACGACGATATCGCGCAGACCCGGGATTTCGGGGCGTTTCAAGTGAGTTGAGGCGATCGGGGTTATTCGCGGCCGGCGTAGAGTTCGGCGATCTGGTCCTGGAAGTTCTGGATGACGCGCGTGCGGCGGACTTTCATGGTGGCGGTCAGTTCGCCTTCGTCGATCGAAAAGTCGCGCGGGAGCACGCGGTACTTGCGGACCTGCTCGAACGGCGCCAGATGCTTGTTCACGCGCGCCACGGCGCGGTGGATCTCGGCGAGGACCGGCGCTGCCTGGGCCAATTCGGCGAGCGCTGGCGCGGCCTGAGAGTCCACGCCTTTGAGCCCCAGAGCGGCGCTTCCATTGATGGTGAAGAGAGCGGTGAGATAGGGCAGACGGTCGCCGATGAGAAGCACCTGGCTGATGAGGGGCTCCATCTTGAACAGCATTTCGACGCGCGTGGGATAAATCTTCTTCCCTGTGGAGGAGACGATCAACTCCTTCTTGCGGCCGGTTATGAAGATGTAGCCGTCCGTATCGATATGGGCGATGTCTCCGGTGTGCAGCCATCCCTCGCGCAGGACTTCGGCCGTGGTCACGGGGTCGTTCCAGTATTCCCGGAAGAGGCAGGAACTGTTGAGCAGCAGTTCGCCGTCGTCGGCGATACGCGCCTGCACGCCGGGGAGCAGTCTTCCGATGCTGCCCGGCTTGGGGAAGCCGATAGGGTTGAAGGTGGCGACGCCGCCTTCGGTGAGGCCGTAGCCTTCCACCAATGGCATGCCGATGGCGTCGTAGAACTCGGCCAGATCCTTGCCTAGCGGCGCGGCGCCGGAGAGGGGCAAACGAAGACGGCCGCCGAAGCGCGCGCGTACCTTTCGGAAGAGCAGTTTGTCGGCCAGTCTGAGCGGAGCCTGAATGCGCCACGGCACGGGTTTGCCCTGGCGGCGATAGCGGGAAGCCGCCAGAGCCAGGGCGAGACCGCTGTAGAAGGCTTTGCGGGCGGCGACGGGGCGTTTGCGCAATTCGGTACAAATGGTGGTATAGATGCGCTCCCACATGCGCGGCGGCGCCAGCAGGAGGGTGGGCCGCACTTTGCGGATTTCCTGCGGGAGCTTGAGCAGGCTCTCGGAAAACGTCACGGGCATGCCGCAGCGCATCGGCAGGAATTCGATAACCACGCGCTGAGCGATGTGGGCGGATGGCAGAAAAGCCACCGTCGCGTCTTCGGGGCCCATCGGAAGCACGGCGGGACCCATGTCGATATTGGAGACGATGGCGTGGTGCGTGACCAGCGCCATCTTGGGTTCGCCGGTGGCGCCGGAGGTGAGATAGAGAACTGCCGGGTCCGAGGGCGAAACTTCGGCGTGGATGCGGGCCATGAACTGGGGATCGCGGGCCATAGCTTCGCGGCCCAGGGAGCGGAGCCCGTCCAGAGTGAGAGCGCCTTCGGCTTCGCCGGTCAGCAGAATCCACTGGCGGATGGGAGCGTCGCGGAGGGTGGCCAGCGTCTTGGGATCTTCGACGAAGGCGGTGGTGGCGCTGGTGTTGGCGATCGTACGCACCAGGTCGGCGGGCGGGTAACTGGGATAGAGCGCGGCGGCGATGGAGCCGTTGGCGAGCGTGCCGAGATCGGCTAGATAGAATTCGAGGCGGGTCTCGGAATTGAGGGCCACCACATCGCCCTTGGAGACGCCCAGCGAGCGCAGTCCGGCGGCGATTTCCTCGGCGGCCTGCCGGTACTGGTTCCAGGAATAGGTAAGGTAGCCGGAGGCGGCGTCGCCACCCGGGATCGGTTGGTGGAGCGCCGGGGCGTCACCATAGAGGCCGGCGGTTTCCTGAAGGACCTGGAACACGGTTCGCGGTGTCACTTCCTGAACTGTAGCAAGAGACGCAAAGCGTTGTCAGTTGTCGGTTGCGACTATTCGTCGCCGACCGCCCACTTCGGAGGGGAGGAATGGCCGGCGGGTGGCCCCGCGCGGGTGGAGTTTAGCCTGGCGGCGTTCGACTTTTCACACGCTGACGACGGGGCACGGGGACTGGCGAATGAGGGCGTAAGCGTTGGTTCGGAGGCGTCCAAAAACACCGGCGGCGGAACCGCGGCCTATGACCAGGACGTCCGCGTGGATGCGCTCGGCAGCGGTGCAGACCACGCGCGCGGGCTCGCCGGCGTCAATGAGAATCTCGGCCGGAATACCGACGGCGGTCTGCAAGCGCGCGAATTCCTCCTCGACGGTTTCGCGAATCTGGGCGCGCCAGCTCGCTTCGGTTTCCGAAGTGCTGGCGAGGGCGTGCATCAAGGTGAGCTGGGCTTGGAACTCGCCGGCCAGCCAGGCGGCCCAGGCGTACGTTTTCTCACTTTGCGGGCCGAGATCGACGGCGCACAAGACGCGGCGCAACGGGACGGCGGCGGAAGACTGGGACTCCGGCATATGAACGCCGGTCCAGACGGGGCAATCGGCGTCGTGCAGGACCTTGGCTGTATTGGAGCCCAGGATAAAACGGCGGAAGGGCCCGTAGCCGTGTGTGGGCATGATGATGAGGTCCGACGGCTGCTGGTGGGCGAATTCGACGATGCGGGTGGACGGGTCGCCTTCGAGCAGGACGCGGCGGACGTCGAGGTCCTGCCATTCGCCCGCCAGGAACCCGTCGAGGTCGCGGGCTGCCTGTTCGGTGCGATTGCGAAGCAGTTCGGCCAGCATGACGCCACCGCCGGCTTCGACACCGGACTCGTAGGGGGCGGAGGCGAGAACATGGAGCAGCGTGATTTGGGAGCCAAAGCGACTGGCCAGGGCTTTAGCACAGTGTGCGGCGCCGATTGATCGCTCGGAGAAATCTACAGGCAGGAGGATGGTGGAAAGAGATCGCATGGGCGTTCCTCGGGGGCGGCTCGCGACACCCCTTAGCTTAGGATAAGCTCCTCCAAATCCGAATGGGGGCAAATCCGTTAACCGGCAAAATCCATGGTATCGGTGGCGGGCCGCCGGGGAGAAGGGGCAGGGGGGACGGAAGTCCGGCCGGCTGCCTCCGCCATGTAAAGAAGAGCCTGGCGGGTGAGTTCCGGCACGGAGGGATCGGGGTGGCGCAGCAGTTGAACGAGAGTACGAATCCAACGCAACTCGTTGCCGCCGATGCCGATCATGGAAACTGTTTGGGCCATGACAACCGCCTTTCACGGATCTTTTCGGCCATGCCTGCGGATTCTTCAGGAGAACCTGATTCTATAGCTTATCCGAAGCGAGCCGATAAGTGAGGGTGAGTAGAGGGTCAGCCGGGCCGGCCGGGGAACTCTCTCGAAGGGAGCCATATGGACGTCACAGCAGTAGACCGCAGTGTCTCGGTGCCCGCCCCGACAGTGTCTACGGAACCGGCGGAAAATGCAGCCGCAAACCGGGACGTGGTACAAGCCGTCAAAGCTCTGAACAGCACAGAAATGTTCGGCGACGACGAACTGGATTTCCGGAAAGACCCGCAGACGCAGCGGATGGTGGTGCGGGTTGTCGATCGCAAAACCAAGGAGGTGATCTCGCAGGTGCCTCCCGAGTACGTGCTGCGTCTGGCGGAAAACTGGAAACAAACCAAGGCCTGAGCGCTCCAGAAGCCGAACGCCGGGCCGATAAGGTTTGTGGAGACAATGTAATGTGGCAGAACGCCCATGACGCGTACGTCGAAAGCCGGGTCCTCTCAGCCGACCCCCTGGAATTAGTGAAGTTGTTGTATCAAGCCGCCATCGCATCGGTGCGGGACGCACGAAGCTACCTGGCGGAAGGGGAAATCGCCGCCAGGGCCCGCTGCATAACAAAAACCAGTCTGATCTTGACCGAACTGACGGTTTCGCTCGATCACGAGCGCGGAGGAGAGGTCAGCCGCGGACTGGCCCGGTTATACGACTATATGAGCCGGCGGTTGATTGAGGCGAACTTCCAGCAAGCGGACAAGCCCCTGGAAGAGGTGCTGGGTCTGCTGCTGACGCTGGCGGAAGCCTGGGAAGGGATCCAGCCCACGGCCGAACCGGAACCAAAGGCGGAGAGCCAATGGGGACAGCCGCCACCCGAGACAGCCTCGGCGTACAGCTCGCAAGGATGGAGTTTCTAGGGGCCATGGGCCGCCGGGCGATGTCCCGGCGGCCCATGTCTGGCAGCTACTTGTCTCGCTCAAGGTCCTGGGTGATCAGGCCGGCAATGCCGAAGCCGCCCTGGCGGGCCATAGTGAGTGCCAGTTGTTGCTCGGCGAAACTGCTGGCGCAACTGTCGGCGGAATCTTCGCCGGTACCCAGCCAGCCACCGCCTTCATGCGCAGATTGCAGAACTTGTGCCAAAAGAAGCGCTTCGAACTGCTGGGCGGCATCGCGGATCTTTGCCGGGTCGTCGGTCTTTCCCATCTGGGGAACGGCTCCAGGCTGCGGACTGACTGTTGAAAGACCGATTCCACTCATGTAATCACATCACCTCGACTTCGGCTTCCAGCGCGCCGACGCTGCGCAAACTCTGCAGGATGGCAATCACGTCGCGCGGCGTGGAGCCGATTGCGGCGAGCGCATGCACCAGGTCTTCGACCGTAGCTCCCTGCTTCAATACCACACTGCGGGACTTCTCTTCTTTCGCAACCACAGCGGTTTGGGGAACCACTGCGGTGGTCCCCTGCCCCAACGGCCCCGGCTGGGAAACCTCGAACGTGGTCTGGATTTCCACGTTCAGATTGCCGTGCAGAATGGCGACCGGAGCGATGTGTACATCCTTGCCGAAGACGATCGTTCCGGTACGCTCGTTGATAATCACACGGGCGGGCCGGTCGGCTTCCACCGTCAGGTTTTCCAGTTCGGCCAGAAATACAGTTGCGCGATCGGCGAACCCGGGCGGGATGGCGACGCTGACCAGTCCGGGGTTTTCGGCCTGTGCAGGCACGGTCTTGGCGCCGCTCGCGGACACAACGGCGAACTTGAGATTGATGGCGTCGGCGATGCGCGTGGCGGTCGTGAAATCGGCCTGCTGCAGTTGCAGGCGAACCACCGTCTTCGGTGCTATCGAGGGGGCCGGCCGTTCCACAGTCGCTCCATTGGGCGAGCGTCCCACGGTGGGGTGGTTGACGCTCTGCGTGGCGCCGCCCCGGCCGGCGACAAATCCACCGGTCACCACCGGCCCCTGCGCCACGGCATAAACTTGGCCGTCCGCGCCGCGGAGGGAGGTGAGGACCAGGATGCCGCCTTGCAGGTTGGCGCAATCGCCGATGGCGGCCACCGTTGAATCGATGTGCATTCCCGGCTGGGCGAAGGCGGGGAGTATCGCCGTCACCATCACGGACGCCATGTTCTTGACGCGAATGGCCGTGGGACTTACGGATACGCCCATGCGTTCCAGTAGGTTGGTGAGACTCTGGTTGGAAAAGACGGTCTGCTGGCGGTCGCCGGTTCCGGCTAGTCCGACCACCACTCCGTACCCGATCAACTGGTTGTCGCGCACGCCTTCGATCCCCACCAGGTCCTTCAAGCGCGCCGCGGGCGCGGAGCCGGACAGCGCAGACAGGAGCGCCACCCATCGCAAACAGGTTCGAGTATTCATGGCTAGAAGGGCAACAAGCCGAGAAGCAGCCGGTACAAAATGAAGGGCCGGCGGATAGCGTCGCCGACGACGCCCTTGCCGTTCACCCGCAAATCCAGTTCTCCGAGACGGTTGGACTGTACACTGTTGGTGGTGTCGATATCGGCGGGGCGAACCACGCCGTGGACGATGATGGTCTGCCGTTCGCCGTTGATCTCGACGTTCTTGGTGGCTTCGACAACCAAGAGACCATTGGGTAGCACGTGCGTGACGCGTGCCGTCATAGTGGCGGTCAGTGTGGTGGTTCGGCTGGTGGTGCCTTGGCCGTTGAGTGTCTGATTGCCCGCGATGTTGGCCAGGCTGGTCAGCGCGGCGGCGGTTTTGGGAATGCCGGGCACGGATGCCAGCGAACTTGTGGCGGCGGAAGTACGCTGCGTCTTGGTCGCTCCGGTGGATACGGCGGAAGCCTGCTCGGCCACCACAATCGTGAGAACATCATCCACCTGGCTGGCGCGTATATCCCGCGCGGAGTCGGCCAGGCGGGAGCCGGCTTGCCAGATGGCGCCGGGCGTGGCCGGCGGGGCAACCGCCGAGCGCGCTTCGGCTTCCGAGACGTAGCGGTCCAGGGGAGCCTCGCCGGAAGAGTCGTTCTTCTTCTTGTTCTTGGTGGCGCCGAGGGGCGCTACAGCTACCAGGATTGCGCCTGCAAATATGAGAAGCCTGGCGTTCGGAATCTTCATGGTTTTGCTCCTCCGGTATTCAGTGCGACGTCCACCGAAACGCGGCCTTTCCCCTCCACGCGCCCGCGAAACCGCTTCCCGGAGGAACGATTCAGGAGAGGGATGGATTCGCCCGCGGAGCCCGAGGCTTCGGCGACGGCGTCCAACTCGAGGCGGGCGGCCCCATTGCGCACCTCCACGTGCACGGTCTCTCCGCGCATCACTTCTTTGGGTTGCTCCAGTTGGTCGGTACGAATCGGGGAGCCGGCGCGGATGATGAGACGCGGCCACCAGCCAACAACCCGATCCACGGATCGCGCGAAGGGCGCGGCGGAGGGAAACTCTTCGCGCGTCTCCGCTGCCAATTGCGCGGTGACGATGGGCTGGCCGGGACGGAGGTCCGCGACCGCCAGAATTCTGGGAACTGCGACGCGCACGTTGACCGTGGCCCAGATGGCAAAACGGCGGGTCCCGGCATAGATCACAGCGCCATTCCAGAGAGCCGGCTTGGCCGGCGCGCCGATGGGCGGGGCGTGCAGACCGGCGACGGGCAATTCGATCTCGCCGGCGGGAACGGGCTGGCGGCTGTATTCCAGGATTTCGATGCGCGCCTCCGGCAGCGACCTGCGCATGGCTGCCAGCAACCGCGGGAGATCGAGGGGCGCCACGGGCCGCTCCATGCAGATGGGCCCATCGGCGTCGGGGCCGTCCAGATGGAAGCGCATGGCCAGCAGGCGCAGATCGGGAACTCGGAAGACGCGCACCACACCGGGCGCGGGAGCCATGGCGATCTCGGTATCGGGGGCCACGGCGGCAAGCGGCGGAAATGCGGCGGCGAGGTCGCGCGCCAGGATGCGATCGGAGCCGGGCGCGACAACCAGGCAGGAGAGCGCGAGTGCGATGGGGAGAATCATTCGGCGTAGCTCACCGGGTGAGGTTGTTGACCTGCTGATACATGTTGTCGGCCGCGGTGACTACCTTGGAATTGGCCTCATAGCCGCGCTGGGCCTGGATCAGGTTGATGAACTCATCGACGATGGAAACGTTGGACTGCTCGTAGTAGCCCTGTAACAGCGAGCCCATGCCTTCGGGGCCGCCGGGAGTTCCCGCGGTGGCGTCGCCGGACGCGTCGGTGGGAGCGTAGAGCCCGTTGCCGAGGCTGTTCAGGCCGGCCGGATTCTGGAAATTGGCGAGCTGAATCTGTCCGGCTTGTTGCGCGGCGGGCTGATTGGGCAGAGTGTAGGTTACGGTACCGTCGGCGGCGATGGAGATGGTTTGCGCGTCTGCGGGAAATGTGATCTGCGGCTGCAACTGGTTGCCGTTGGCGGTAACCATATTGCCGCTTTTGTCGAGCTGGAACTGGCCGCAACGAGAGTAGGCCAGTTCGCCGCTCGGCAGGGTGATCTGGAAGAAGCCGTTGCCTTGAATCGCCAGGTCGAGCGGGTTGTCGGTCTGGGAGAACGATCCCTGGGTGAATACGATCTCGTTGGAGGTGGGCCGTGTGCCGAGGCCGAGCTGCAGGCCGGCCGGCACCACGGTCTGCTGTCCCGAGGCCGTGCCCGGCTGAAGAACCGTCTGGTACATCAGGTCCTGAAACTGCGCGCGGCGCGACTTGTAGCCGGCGGTATTGGCATTGGCCAGGTTGTTGGCGATGTTATCCACGTTCATTTCCTGGGAACGCATGCCGCTGGCCGCGCTGTAAAGTGCTCGCATCATACGAAATTCCTCTTTCTACGGACCGACTTTGGCGACCTGCTCGATCGCCTGTTTGCTCATGTCGAAACCGAGCGCGGTGGCCTTTTGAAGCATCTCGAACTGCCGCAGGATGTTGACCAGGCGGACGGCCGATTCCGCCGCGCCGCTGTTGGACGCCTCCAGGCGGCCTTGCTGTACGCTGACGCCGCTCGATACCGAAGGCTGGATCGCGGGGTCGGAAACTCGAAAGTAATTGTTGCCCTGCTTGCCTAACGCACCGGCACTGGTGAAATCGACAATTTCGAGCTTTCCGATTACAGTACCGTCCTGGCTTACGGTGCCATCGCCCGAAATCTCGATGGGGCGAGTCCCATTTAATGTCAGAGGCGTACCTCCCGTGCCGCGAACGTCGTACCCGTCGGTCGTCACCAGTTTGCCGTCGGCAGCCAACTGGAAATTGCCGTTGCGGGTGTAGAGCGTGCCGCGTGAAGACTGCACCGCAAAAAAACCCTTGCCCGATAGCGCCACGTCGAGTGGATTGCCGGTTTGCTGCACGAGACCTTGCGAGAAATCGGTCCATTGCTTCTCGATGACCGGCATGGTAGACGAAGAATCGTTGTCGGCGGCTTCGGGCGCAACATACAGGCTGTAGAATTCACGGTCGGCTTTGTACCCGCCAGTAGTGGCGTTGGCCACGTTATTGGCGAGGAGGTCGAGCGATTCCATGCGAGCCCGCATGCCGCTGGCGGCGAGTGCCGTTAGTGGATCCATGACAATTGTGAGTTAGCATGCCACGTGCCATGCGGTGAATGCGTTTGAAGCACTCAAAACAGACGAGCAATGGACGATGAGAAAGGATAGTAGAGGGTTTGTCGAGACAAGTATTTGCCGCAAAGCACGGCTCGAGACATTTTTCTGGCACGGCCGATGCGCTAAACCTTTGAGAATGCACCGCCCGGATTTGGCCTCCGATCTGCAATTCTACCGGCGTGACTGCTGCCCGACCGCAAGCCGCTCCGCCGGATCTTCTCTCGCAATTGGCGCTGTTGTCGGCGCAACCCGCTGGCCGAAGCCAGACCAGAACTGCGGGCCGGCAGGTCAACCCGCAGAGTTCGTCGAAGCTATCGTTTCCGGCCGTACTTGGGAGAGTTACGGATACGGAGTCTCCGGCGCCTTCTTCCGGCGCCTGGAAGGATAGCGATGCTACGGCTACACCTGCGGCTCTGCAATACGGGACGGACCAAGCGGACGGACGACCGCAGACGCGGCTGACGCTATCGTCGCTGATCGCCGTGCCTGCTGCCACCGATGGGACGGCCCTGCGACAAGCGCAACAGGCGTTGGGGGCCGTCGTATCTTCCGTTCCGGCCGCGGCCGATAACCAGGCATCGGCGTCGGAGTCTCCACGGCAATCGGTTGCGCTGGCGTCGCCTCCGCAGAGGCACGCCGCACCTGCGAAGCCGGCGCGCGGACTTGGCGGCTCCATGCCGCCGGTTAAGTCTCCTGCGGTCTCGGATGCCGCAGCTCCGCCGCAGATCCAACTGGCGGCATCCGATACGCGGTCATCGTTTACGGCGCCTCAGATGCTTGGGGAGCAGGCGAGTCGGGATGAACTCCGTGCGGAAACGATCGCAGATCCAGCCGCGCCGAATACCGGGGACACAGCGCTGGGCGCCCACACCGCGGCGAAGTCGGAGCAGTCCGCCGACCGGACCGGGGCTGCCGCCGATCCTACTGCTTCGGCCGCCACCACGCGGTGGTCGAAAGCGACACCAGCGCCATCGGACGGGCTACCCAGCCAAACTGCAGCCGATGCCGCCTCGGTCTCCACTTTGCATTCGGCCGTACGGCCGGCCGATGACGCCTCCGGTCTTGCCACGGGGCCGGAACCATCCATAGGCCTGTCTGCATCGGCAAGCGCAGCTTCGGAGGCCGGCGAGGCAGGACAAGTGGCGCAGGACGTTTCGGCTCGACAAACTGAGACACACCTTCCGAATCCCACCGTGCGATTCACGTCGTCGAAGGCGGCGCAGCCGAGCCAGGAAACAAGCCCGATCGCCGCTTCGGTGCAAACGGCTTCAGTCCTTTACGAGAAGGTCGCGACCGTACCGCTGGCGAGCGTGGCACAGAGCGTAACAACGACAGCCGACACTGCGTCCGTCGCGCGGTCCGCCCGCAGTCCGCAAACCGCCCAGGCGTCCGCCAGGAATGGCAGCGCCCGCAAAGTGACGGCGACGGCGGTTCCGTGGGTTCCACGGTCCTCGATTCCAGCGCAGAATCTGCCGGCAAGCCGTAGCGAATCTCCCGAAGAGACAATACCCACCGACGGGCAAGCGGAGCAGCGGACCTCACTCGACAATCCCTCCGAGGATCAAGCGACGGACCCGCGGTCTTTGGGTACTGTCGCGACGTCTGCGGCGCCGGCGTCCGCCAAAACGACGGCACGGCGAGCGCGGACCCAGGAAGCCCCTACCTCGCGGGAATCGTGGCCAGGTAATGTCGTTGCGGCGCCGGATGCGGCGAGCGCCGCCAAATCCGGGGAGACGTCTGCGCCGGGAAAACACAGCGACCTACGGCCATCCGGGGAACCAGCGCCCACATCGCTTTCGTCAAACGCTACGGCATCGCCATGTCCGGAACCTCTTCCCTCGGCGGATCCGGTTTCGGTTCCATCTCATGAAGATACTCCGGCGCAGCCCCGCAACCGAATATCGCCGGCACATGTCTCGACGGCGGGAAACACCCACTCCGCTTCCGGCGGTCTCGAAGATACGGTGGTGGCGAAATCTCTGGAAGATGCAGATTCCGGCGCCTCGGGAAATGAGTCCTCGGCTGGCAAAATCGCTTTCGAAGCGCTGCTGACGCCCGTAGCGCAAGCGGCATCCGATAACATTCCCACTCCGGCGCGGGAGAACGCCGTGCAGAGGAACTCGAGTCGGAACGCGCGCATAGAGATCCAGGAGGCCGGACAACCTCAGCAGGCCGAAGCGTCCCACGATGCTTCTTCGCCGGTGGACGACGCAGAGACGGCCGGTGGCAGCGGTACGTTGCGTATTGGACAAAAGCAACATCCCGCCGCGGATTCCGGGAGATCCGACGCCGCCGCACGCTCGGATGCGGGCCGCAAGCCGGCAACCGCTTCAGCAACTCCCACCTCCGCAGGCACGGCCGATACTGCAGCGTCGGCCGCCGATCGTGGCACGCCGGTGAACGAACCGGTGAGCGGCCTCAAGCGTTCCGATGCCCCGGCGCCCGCCGCAGCGGCCCCGGCCGATCGGACGATGGAGGCACGCCTGGTGCCGGATCCACCGAAATCGGCCGCAACTGCGCACGACATGCGGTTTGCGATAGGTGCCGGAGACCAGCGTGTGGAGGTTCGCGTAGCCGAGCGCGGCGGCGAAGTTCACGTGGACGTGCGCACTCCCGACGAACGCTTGGCGGGATCGTTGCGCGACGATCTGCCCTCTTTGACGGCCAAGCTGGAATCGGCCGGCCTGCGCGCCGAGACTTGGCACGGAGACCCTTCAAGCGGGGCTGGCCGGGAACGTCAGCAGGAAACCGCCAGCCGGACCGAGTCGCAGAATTCGCAGGAGCAGCCGGGGCAGGATGGGCGCCGGCAGCAGGACGATCCGCCGCCCCAGCGGCCCAAAGAATCCGAAGACTCTTCCCATCCAAAACGCGATCGAAAGGACTTTCAATGGCTCTTCACTTCTCTTCAATAAGCTCAATGCTTGCGGCGGAACGCGCGGTGGCAAGACCGCAAGTGGCGCGACAACCCTCCACCCAGTCGTCCCTTGCGCAACGCGAATTGGCCCAGACGGTGGCTGCTGCCGCTACGGCTTCTTCCACCAAGACTACGTCCACTTCGACGAGCGGTTCGACGGCGACAGCCGCAGCGGCCGCCAGCACTTCGTCGAGCGCTAGTTCCGCAACAGCGGCCACGACAACGCCGGCGCCGGTTAGCCCCGCGGGCCCCCCGACCACGGACTCGGTCTTTGGAGCGAATCCCTGGCTGGCGGATCCGACGTGTTCCGGTCCGAGCGGATCGTTCGCATACAATCCGATCTATTTCGCGACCGCGCAGACCGCCGCGACCGTAGCCAGCATGGTGGGCGGCAAGGTGGTCGCGGTGGATGCCGTTGGCGGTCCGGCCAGCAACCCGTGGCAACAGGACCAGCCAAACGAGATGGTGCAATTGCCCAACGGCTGCCTCATTAACGCCGGTCTGGTAGCCACATTCTATACGCACGGATACCCGCAATCGATGGTTGACCAGATGGTTGCCAACGAGGTAACCGACGTCTCGAAGGGAATCTGAGGGGAATCGTATGATCACACCTATTTCCAGCGCCTTCAGCCCGCATGCAACATCGAGTTCACAAACGTCGTCCTCCAGCACCTCCAGTACGACCACGGCGACCGAGAATATGTTCCTGCAGCTCTTGGTGGCGCAACTGAAGAATCAAGACCCAACCCAACCCATGGACAGCACTACGTTCATCACGCAACTGGCGCAGATCCAGCAATTGCAACAGTCCACGGCCACGGGCGAGGACGTCACGGGGATACGCACGGACCTCAACACCATCGTGTCCGATCTGTCGGGTTCTAGTACTTCCTAATTCTGAACGAAGAGGCCTTATGTTTACTTCTTTTTCGACGGCATTATCAGCGTTGAGCGCCACCAGCACGGCCATCGACGTCGTAGGCAACAACCTGGCGAACATGAACACGCCGGGTTTCAAGACCAGCCAGGTGGAGTTCCGCGACCTGGTGACGCAGTCATTGGGGGCCGGGCTGGGCGACACCCAGGTTGGATTCGGTACCGGCACGCCGCTGACGGTTCGCGAATTCACTCAGGGCGCCATACAAACCAGCAGCGGCGTGCTGGACGCCGCCATCCAGGGTGACGGCTTCTTCGTGGTCCAGGATTCCTCTGGCAATACCCAGTACACGCGTGCCGGGAACTTCCAGACCGACCTCTCAGGCAACATGATGACCGACACGGGCAACTACGTGCAAGGTTGGACGACGCTCAATGCCGACGGCTCGGTGGATACCAACGGACCGGTGGGAAACATCGTGGTTCCGGTAGGCTCGCTCAAGGCGCCGGTCACCACGACCACTATGTCCGTGGACCTGAACCTCAACTCCAATGCAACAGCCGATTCCACCTCGGCGTTTTCCACAACTGTAACCGCCTACGACAGCCTGGGGACCTCGCACGTTATGACGGTCAATTTCCAGAAGACCGGCGCCAATCAATGGAGCTACGACGTGACCGTTCCCGGGCAGGACGTCAGCGGCGGCACATCGGGAACGCCCTACGACACCGGGGCCAGCGGCACCTTGACGTTCAGCGCCAGCGGCCAGTTGACCGATCCCGCGGTGGGCAGTCCGATCTCGATTGGGGTAAGCGGGTTGAGCGACGGCGCCAACGACATGAGCATCTCCTGGAACCCGTACACCAGCGCAGACGCCGGGCGCATCACCCAGTTCGGGCAACCGTCGCAATCTTCGGCCCAGGCACAGAACGGCGCGCCAGCCGCCGAGTTGAACCACGTGGGCCTGGCGACCGGCGGCCAGATCCTGGCCCAGTATACCGATGGCACGCAGGTGGTGGTAGGCCAGGTAGCGCTGGCCTCCATCCGCAACCCGGCCACCTTGATCGCTACCGGTAATAATTGCTATCAACTCAGCGAGTTAACCGCGACTCCATCGGTCGGCGTCCCGGAAACCGGAGGACGCGGAAACATTGAGGGGGGCTCGATAGAGGCCTCCACCGTGGATATCGCGTCGGAGTTCACCAACTTGATCGTTTATCAGCGGGCCTACGAGGCAAACGCGCACGTGGTGACTACGGCGGACACATTAAGCCAGGACACTATCAACCTTATTCACTAATCCGCCGATGAATCCTCAGGAAGAAATTGCGCCTCTGGGCGAAGTCCCAGTAGATATCGAAATCGAGCTGGACCGGCTGGTCATGACGACGCAGGAAGTCCTGCGGCTCGAGGAAGGAAGCGTGATCAGTACCATGCGATCCGCGGGCGAAAACATCGATATCTACATTGGCGGTGTGTTGTGCGGATCCGGTGAAGTGGTGGTAATCGAAAACACCTTGGGGGTGCGCATCACCGACTTCCGCGACGACTGAGGAAGGTGAAATGGAACCGATCGGACAGATGACGGCCGTGGCAGGAGTTTTAGCGCTGCTGGTCGCCGCATTATGGTGGTTGCGCCGCCGCGGATTCGCTCACGTAGGAGCGGTCCGCCAGCCGCGCGGCCGCAGAATGGAGCGCCTGGAACGTCTGGCGCTCTCGCCCCAGCACACCTTGCACCTGGTGCGATTGGGCAATACCGCGTTATTGGTGGCGGCTTCGCCCACCGGTTGTTCGCTGATCCGGAGTCTTCCGTGTGCCGCCTTTGAGGGAACTACCACCACGGGCGTGGTGCGGCAGGAGGTGGCCCGATGAAGGCGATGCGTGGACTTGCATTGCTGGCGGCTGCCGGCCCGGTAATGGCCGCCGCGACCGACCCGCTATCCGCAATGGGTGTGAGCCTCGGGAAGAACGGCTCCACCCTCAGTGTGCCGATGCAGATCGTCATCATGCTGACGCTGCTGACGTTGCTCCCAGCGGCGGTCATGTGCGTCACACCGTTTCTGCGCATTACCATCGTGCTGCACTTTCTGCGGCAGGCGCTGGGTACGCAGACGGCGCCATCCAACCAGGTTCTTGTAGGGCTGGCTCTGTTTTTGACGATCCTCATTATGCAGCCTGTGGCCGCGGACATGTATCACCAGGGGTGGGAACCGCTGGAGGCCGGGAAACTGACCACGCAGCAGGCCATGGACCAGGCGGCGCAGCCGTTGCGGACCTTCCTGGTCCGCTTCGCGCGCGATAAGGACATTCGTCTGTTCGTGGAGTTGGCGCACGAGCCGCTCCCACACAAACCGGCGGACCTCGACCTGAAGATCCTGATCCCGGCGTACATCCTGTCCGAATTGAAGACCGGATTCCAGATCGGCGCGGTGCTGTTCCTGCCGTTTCTGGTAATCGATCTTGTGGTGGCGTCGGTAACGCTCTCCGTGGGCATGATGCAGTTGCCGCCCGTCATGATTTCGGCCCCGTTCAAGGTTCTGCTATTCGTGCTGGTGGATGGCTGGAATCTGGTGGTTGGGTCCCTGATGAAGAGCTTCTACCAATGACGCCGGACGGCGTAGTTGAGCTCATGCGTCACGCAATCATGATGGCATTCTGGGTGTCGGCGCCGCTGTTGGCCATCGGGTTTGCCGCGGGTATCGTCGTCAGCCTGGTGCAGATTGCGACGTCGATGCAGGACAACGCTTTCAGCACCATTCCGCGGTTGCTGGCGTTTCTGGCCGGGCTGCTCTTTCTGATGCCGTGGATGCTGCAGAAATGCATGGAGTACGCGATTTCCTTGATGGGGGATCTGGGCCGCTATGCCCGTTAACCTGACCCTCTCGGTGGGGACGCTGTTCGGCTTCCTGCTGGTGTTGACGCGGGTTGCGGGCGCATTCGTATTCGTGCCGCTCCCCGGTATCGGCAGCGCGATTGCGCCGGCGCGGGCCGCCTTTGCGCTGGGGTTCACCCTGGCGCTGGCGTCCCGTTGGCCGGTAGTGGAAGGCGGAAATCCGGCGCTGGGGACGCTGGCGGCCTGGGTTGGCGCGGAGGCGGCCGCGGGAATCGCCATCGGGATCTCAGTGGCCATCGTGCTCGAAGCCTTCACGCTGGGGGCCCAGGTCTTGGGATTGCCGGCCGGTTATGGTTACGCCTCCACGGTCGATCCGACTACCCAGGCCGATGCCGGCATCCTGGTTGTGCTGTCCCAACTGGTGGCCGGTATGCTCTTCTTCGCCCTGGGACTGGACCGGGAGGTTCTCCGATTGTTCGCGCAGAGCCTCGATCGTGTGCCGGCGGGAACGTACTTATTCAACGCCCATTCGGCGGATGCGTTGATCCAACTCGGATCGAATCTCTTCTCGGTTGGCGTGCGGCTGGCGTTCCCGGTGGTGGCGTTGCTGGTGATGGTGGATGTGGCGCTGGGCCTGATGGGACGGCTCAATGCCCAACTGCAACTCTTGCACCTGGCGTTCCCGGCGAAAATGCTGGTCGCGCTGTTAGTTCTGGCGTGGATTGCGCCATTGTTTCCGCGGGTGCTGTGGGAGTTGAGCGGGCACGCCTGGGTTACGGCGCGCAAGGTGTTGGGAATGTGACGTTGGGGCTATGACCTCTAATGGCGGACCAATCCGGAAAGACCGAACAACCGACACAGCGGCGCGTGGACAAAGCGCGCGAGGAAGGGCAGTTCCCGGCCGCGAAGGAATTCGTGTCGGCGCTGCAGTTCCTGGTTTTTCTGGGATTGCTGTCAGCCGGCGGCGCTCACTGGTTCGAACAGTTTCGTTCGACGACGCGGTCCTTATTTGCCATGGCGTTTGCCCGCGAAGTGACCGTGCAAGGCCTGACGCATCTCGCCTGGGAGATCTGTTGGCGCCACTTTCTACCATTGGCGTTGGGTGGCCTGGCCGTGGCTGTGGCAACCCTGATGTTCCGGTTGCTGACCACACAATTCGGTTTGAGCCTCAAGAAACTGGCTCCCGATTTGGGGCGGCTCAGTCCGCTCTCCAAGTTGAAGGAGTTGCCGCGTCAGAACCTGCCCGCGCTGGTCCAGGCGCTGGTTCTGCTGCCCCTGTTCTTGTGGGCGGTCTACGTGGTGGCGCGCTCCAAGATCGAGAGCTTCCTGACGTTGCCGGTCGGGAGCGTGGAGGGCGGCTGCGGTTTGATCGCCTCATCGCTGATGGAGTTGTTCTGGAAGGCCAGTGGAGTGTTCCTGGTGTTCGGATCGGTGGACCTGTTCCGCCAGATGCGCCGGTACAAGAAGGACCTGCGCATGAGCAAGCAGGACATCCGCGAGGAGATGAAAGAAGTCGAGGGCAATCCGCAAATGAAGGCCCGCATCCGGCGCTTGCAACGCGACAACGCCCGGCGCCAAATGATGAAGGCCGTTCCCAAGGCCACCGCGGTGGTGGTCAATCCTACGCACTTCGCAGTGGCGATCCGCTACAGCCTGGAAGAGATGGCAGCGCCCACAGTTGTGGCCAAGGGGAAGAACTATATGGCACTACGCATCCGCCAGATTGCGGTGGAAAACCAGGTTCCTATCGTGGAGAACCCACCGCTGGCGCAGGCGCTCTACAAATCCGTCGATGTCGGCCAGGAGATTCCTGCGCATCTTTACCGCGCGGTGGCCGAGATTCTAGCCTACATTTTCAAGCTCATGAACGGGAGACTGCCCGGATGAAAACGCCGAAGCCGCGGAGAACGCGCGCATGACGCCAGCCAAGGCGATTCCAGCTCCCAGCGGGCCAAAGTGGCTGCAGGGCGTCCCAGTTAAGCTGCTGAGCGATTTGGCGGTGCCGATGGCGGTGCTGGTGATCGTGGTCTGCCTGATCACGCCGCTTCCGGGCTTCGTATTGGACCTGCTGATCGTGACCGACATCTTGATGTCCGTCACCGTGCTGATGGTCTCGCTATATCTCACAAGGCCGGTGGAGTTCACCTCGTTCCCCACCACCTTGCTACTCTTGACGCTCTTTCGGCTGGCGCTGAACATTTCGTCGTCCCGGCTAATTCTATTGAACGGCAACACCGGGACCGCCGCGGCGGGCGAGGTGATCGGCGCATTCGGCAGTTTCGTGGTGGGCGGAAACTACGTCATCGGCGCAGTCATCTTCCTGGTGCTCATCGCGATTCAATACATCGTGATCAACCACGGCGCGGTGCGCATTTCGGAAGTGACTGCGCGCTTCACCCTGGACGCCCTGCCCGGCAAGCAGATGTCCATCGATTCGGATCTCAACGCCGGCCTGATCGACGAGGCCGAGGCCAAGCGCCGGCGCAAACAACTCACCACCGAAGCCGAGTTCTACGGAGCCATGGACGGGGCGTCCCGTTTCACGCAACGCGACGCCGTCGCTAGCATTCTGATCACCAGCATCAACATCATCGCGGGATTCCTGATCGGCGTTCTGCAGCACGATATGGACTTCCGCAAGGCGCTCGAGACCTACACGGTCCTGACGATCGGCGACGGCCTGGTCACAGTTATTCCAGCGCTCATGATATCGATATCCGGCGGCCTGATCGTGACGCGCGCCAGCTCGGATGCCCGTCTTGGAGTGGAATTCCATCGCCAGATCTTCGGCAATTCTCAGCCTCTGCTGTTGGCGGCCGGCGTTCTAATGGCTCTCGCGGTGCTACCAGGCATGCCCAAACTGCCATTCCTGCTATTGGGGGGTGGGGCGGGTGTGGTGGGCTGGAGGATGCGGCGCAAGGAGGTTCGTACCGCGGAACCGCTCGTGGAGAGTAAGGCGGCGCCGGCCAAGGACAATCTGGAATCGCTGCTGCGCGTGGAACCTCTGTCCATCGAAGTGGGTTTGGGGCTGGTCGGGTTGGTGGAGGGTGCGCAGGAGTCTCCGCTGCTCCGCCGGATCGCCGCGATCCGCAAACAACTGGCCGGCGACCTCGGGTATCTGCTTCCCCCTGTGCGGGTTACCGACAATCTGTCGCTCCGCAGCCGCGAATACGTGATCTTCCTGAAGGGGGTGGAAATCTCCCGCTACGAACTGCCGCAGGGCTGCGAACTGGCCATCCCTACGGGAGAAGGGAGTCCGCCGCTGGAGGGCCAGCCTACCTGCGAACCGGCTTTCGGTATGGCCGCAGTCTGGCTTCCGGCCGAGCGCGCGCAACGGGCGCGGAATTCGGGCTACACCGTGGTAGACGCGATTAGCGTACTGGGCACGCATCTCTCCGAACTGATCCGCTGTTACGCCCACGAGTTGTTTTCGAGGCAGGACGCCAAGCGGTTGCTCGATCGCGTGGCGGTGGAACATCCCAAGGTGGTCGAGGACCTGGTGCCCAAGGTTCTACCTCTTGCCGTGGTGCAAAAAGTCTTACAGAACCTGCTGCGCGAACGGGTTTCGATTCGCGATGCGGTCTCGATCCTGGAGGCGCTGGGCGAGGTGGCCGGGTCCACCCGGAATCCCATCCTGCTGACGGAATACGTGCGGCAGTCTATCCGGCGCACGGTCGTCAAGCCGTATCTGAACAGGACGGGCGAATTGCCGGCCTGGTTCCTGGATCCCGCGATCGAGCAGGCGGTAGAGAGCGCCGCCGAACACGGTGAGCAAAACAGCCATCTGGCACTGCCTCCGCAGACCATCCGCGACATTTTGAATCGCATTTCGGCCAAGGTCGTCAAGCCGGAGACCGCGGTAGCGGCGATTACGTCGTCGGGCGCCCGCTACTTCCTCAGGCAGATCGTGGAGCCCGTTCTGCCCAATTTGTTCTTCCTGGCGCACAACGAGGTACCGCCGGGACTGCGGGTCCAGTCGCTGGGGAGCATTCAATGAGGCTACAGCCGGAGATGGGAACCGCCGATAGACCTTACAAGCCTGTAGACACAGGGCAAGGCGGAAGGCTTGCGGGAAGGCGCCGATGACGATCAAGTCCTATTTTGCGCGTACCCCGGACAGCGCGTTGGCGATGGCCCGGACGGAGTTGGGACCGGAGGCGGTGCTGGTGGAAAGCCGCAAAGCCCCGCCGGAATCCCGTCACCTGGGCGAGTATGAAGTGGTGTTTGCCGTTGACGCTCCCCGGGAGGAGCCCATGCTGGCGCCGGTTTCCGACCGGCTGTCCTGCGAGGTGGCGGATCTGAAAAGGGAATTGGAGGGGATGCGGCGCACGCTGACCCGCACGGCATTTGCGCCAGCCAATTGGTCGGGCGCATCGGCGAACCTCTCGGACGCATACGCCATCCTCACGGCCAACGACGTGACGCCCGAACTGGCAAGCGAAGTGGCACAGGGCGCCGAATCGCGCCTGGCGGGCTCTTCAGGCAAGCCTGTTCCCGTCGCCGCCCGCCAGGCGGCGAAGCCAGGGCCGGCAAGCGACAGACCGTCCATCGAACGGGCACTGGCGGAAGAGTTGGAGTCCCGGTTCCAGGTGGAACCGACACTCGGCAAGGGCGGCGCCACCCCACGCGTCGTGGCGCTAGTGGGTCCGCCGGGTGCGGGAAAGACTACCACCCTGGTCAAATTAGCCGTTAACTACGGGCTTGCCAGCAGACGTCCGGTTCTCCTGTTGTCGATGGATACGTATCGCGTGGCAGCGGCCGAGCAACTTCGCTCCTTTGCGGCCATCCTGGGTGTCGGTGTCCAGGTGTTGGAAACCGCTAACGCTCTGGCGCAGTGCATTGAGGAAAACCGCGGCAAAGAGTTGATTTTCATCGATACGCCCGGCATGACTGCGGACGATTTGGAAAACTGCGCCGAGCTTTCTCACTTCTTATCCACCCGGCCGGACATCGATACGCAATTGGTCCTATCGGCGTCCATGAAACCAGCCGATCTCTCTCGTGTGGTGGATTCCTTCGAGATCTTCGGGCCGCAGCGCTTGCTATTTACGCGGTTGGACGAGACGGCCACGTTCGGTTCGATCTTCAATGAAGCGGCGCGCACCGGCAAGCCGCTGTCGTTCTTCACGACCGGCCAACGGATTCCCGAAGACTTGGAGGCGGCCACCCGCGACCGGCTCACTCATCTGATTTTGGCGGCGCCCTCCGGGTGCGGCCGGACCGGGAGAGCGGCGAAGCTGGGGTAAGGCGACGTTCGACCATGGCGAGAGTCTATGTATTCCTATGCTGCATCTGAAATGATCCCGGAAGACGACCGGGAACGGCTCATTCTGGAACACCTGCCACAGGTGCGGTTGATCGCCCGGCGGATCCAGGAACGGTTGCCCGACAATATCAGTCTCGACGACCTGGTTTCCACCGGCGTCATCGGCCTGATATCCGCTATCGATAACTTCGATCCCAGCCACAATGTCAAGCTGAAGACGTATGCGGAGTACAAGATTCGCGGCGCCATTCTGGACAGCCTGCGAGGTCTGGACTGGGCGCCGCGGCAGAAACGGCGCCGGGCAAAACAGATCGAAGCCGCCATCGCGATAGCGGAGCAACGTCTGCAACGTTCGCCGACCGAAGACGAAATCGCCGGCCAGTTGGGGATCTCGATCGACGAGTACCACGAATGGCTGGTGGAGATCCGCGGGCTGAATATCGCCAGTCTGGAGTGCGCCGGGTACGACCAGGGGAAGGACCTCTTGCACTACATCGCGGACGGGAAGGACAACCTTCCTTCCACTCTGCTCGAGCGGTCCGAATTGGAACGTCTGCTGGCCAATCAGATCGATCAGATTCCGGAGATCGAGCGTACGGTGCTGAGCCTGTACTATCACGAAGAGCTGACGTTGCGCGAGATCGCCCAGATTGTCAACCTGCACGAGTCGCGCATCTCCCAACTGAAATCGCAGGCGATTCTGCGGCTTCGCAACCACCTGGCCGAGCAGTGGCCGGCGCCGAGGGGAGCCCTGACAGCATGAGCGCAGGCGAGCGTAATGGGCCGGTTCGCATAGACTCGGAAGAGTCTTCGCGCCAAATCCTCGATCAGTGGGCCGAGACTCTGGCCCAGGTGCTCGAGTCCATGACCGACCAGCGCCCGACGGTGCAATGGCAAGCGTCCAGCGGAAGCCTGGCGGAAGTCGCCCCCCGAGAGGGCGGCGCGGAATCCGAGGTTCTGTGGTGGGAGCAGCCCCTGCAAGTCTCTCCGGACGCGATTGTGTGGGTAGCTGCGCCGCGGGCTACCTGGGAACATGCCGGCACGCTCACCCTCAAGGCGGCGGGCCTGGAAACGGTGGAGACCAGCGAGGCCAGAAATACCTGGCTGGAGATTCTCGGGCAATCGCTATCGGCTATGGCCCGCGCGGTGGGCGTTCTTTTGGGCCGCGAGGTTACGTGCGATGCCGGCCGGGAACACGCACCGGATGCGGAAACCACGGAATGGGCCGTGGTCACGATGGCTTTCGGGGAAAGCGGCCTTCCCCCTTTGCTGGTGACCTTCAGCCCTAAGCTGCAAGAGTTGATTCTTACGCCCCAGGCCGCGGCGGCCGAACAACCGGCGCGCGCGCCGCGCACCGGCCCCGAAGACGAACCGCCGGCCGCTAACGTGCTCCGCTCGCGGACCATGGATCTGCTGATGGACGTGGATCTCCCGGTCAGTATCTCTTTCGGCCGGACTCAACTGCCCATGAAGGACGTTCTGAAACTCACCACCGGCAGCATCGTGGAGTTGAATCGAGGCGTGAATGAACCGGTGGAAGTCCTGGTCAACCGGTGCCTGATCGCACGCGGCGAAGTAGTTGTAGTGGAAGGCAATTATGGCGTCCGGATACAGGAGATCGCAAGCCGTCAGGACCGCTTGCGAAGTCTGCGATGACCCCGATCTCGATTCTTATCCTGGTGGCGGCGGTACTTTCCTTGACGGGCATTGCCATGGCTATGTTTGCCGTCTGGCACGTACACGCGTTGGCGGGTTCGCTCGAGACCACAATCGATGCCACGCGCGAAGAATCCGAGTCGCGCGAAGAATCCTGGCGGGAACAGTTGGACGCTCTGACCATGCAACTGCGCGAGCTCGAGCGCCAGCCCGCGGTCACCTTGACTCCGGGGCTGCCCAGGCCGGGAATGAACGTCGTGAAGCGATCCCAGGCTCTGCGCATGCACCGGCGAGGCGACCGTCCCGATCACATTGCGGCCGCGCTCGAACTACCCCGCCAGGAAGTCGATCTTCTTCTGAAAGTCCACAGCATCGTCATCGGCAGCATCTAGCCGCTGTGTGCCCGGTCTGTCCGGCGCATTCGATTGAGGAACGTCACCGATTCACGCGGCCCGGGTCCCGTGACCGATAATAGATTCAAGACAGAATATGACCGTTGAGATCGAAGGCGTTACTTTGCACCTTGCACACCCGGACGAACTCGCGGTCCAGTGGGTGGGGCAAGACGAGCTGATGCGGCAACTGCTGGCGGCCTGGATGGTGGTCAACGAACAGGATCTGCCCATGAATCCACGCCTTCTGGGTAAGCCCGGCGTCGGCAAGACGACCCTTGCTTACGCGGCGGCGCGGCGCATGGGACGCGAAGCCTACATCCTTCAGGCCACCCTCGATACACGTCCCGAAGACCTGTTGGTGACGCCGGTCCTCGAGGGTGAAGGCAGCCTGCGGTACGTCGCCTCGCCGCTGGTTACGGCGATGTTGCGCGGTGGCATCGCCATTTTGGACGAGGGTAACCGGATGAGCGAGAAGAGTTGGGCAAGCCTGGCGCCGCTGCTCGACAACCGGCGCTACGTGGAGTCGATCGTGGCGGGTATCAAGATCAAGGCGCATCCCCAATTTCGCATGGTCGCGACCATGAACGACGACGCGTCCACGTTCGAGCTGCCCGAATACATCCACTCCCGCCTGCAGCCGCAGATCTTTATCGATTTTCCGGAGCGCGACGAGGAGTTCCACATTCTGAAAGAGAACCTGCCCTTCGCCGAGGAGCGGATTTTGAATTACGTGACCGATTTCCTCCAGATGGCCCATGCGGCGGACGAGCGGTACACCGTGCGCGATGGTATCAACGTCGCGCGGTTTGCCATCAAACTGAAGAGCCTGGCCACCGCGCGGACACACGAGACCGAGGCCCTGGAGATCTCCATCACGCTGGTTCTGGGAGAGGAAGCGCTGCGCTATGTCCGGAGAAACCGTTCCTCCGATTCTTGATCCGGGAAGCCTGAAGCGCGGGCGCTTCACCTATTTTCCGGTGGTGCCAGGCCGGGTCGAGTTTGCCATCGAGGTGCGCCAGGCGTTGCTGCGCGAGCGTCCCGAAGTGGTCGCTCTGGAACTGCCAGCCACGCTCGAAGACGCCTGGATCGGGGCGGTGCGCCGGCTGCCGGAGATGTCGCTGATCTTCTACCCGGACGAGTCGGTGGGCGACGATCAGGCCATCTACGTGGTGGTCGAGCCCGGCGATCCGTTTACCGAGGCCATTCGCACCGCGCTCGAGATTGGCGCGGAGATCGTTTTCGCCGATCCCGATGCCGGCCAGCGGCCTCACCTGAAAGACGCCTATCCGGATTCCGTGGCGGTACGGCACATCGGCCTGACGCGCTACGTCGAGGCCTATCGGGTGTATCCGCAGCCGCGTTCCGACGAATTGGCGCAGCACGCTGCGGGCATCGCGTGGAAACTGCAGGGCGCCAATCCCGTGGCGAACGTGTTCGTGGTGGTCTCGCTCAACCTGCTCGATCCCGTGCTGGACGCCATGGAGGAACCGCAAGCGCAGCCGATGGTCCGCGTGCGGCGCGAGGGCGTCGAGGTGCTCAATCCGCATCCGGAGTCGTTGGCCGAGATCGCCGTCGAGTATCCCCTCCTGGCCTGGCGCTACGAGTGCTACAGGGCGCTCATGACGGACGCCACCCTGGTGGACCGGCGTCATGCGCAGTTGGCGGTCTTCCGCGAAGCGGAAAAGAACTACGAGGCCTCGACCGGTGAGCGCATGGCGCACTGGCAGCGGCGTCTGCTGGCGCGGTATTCGCGCAATCTGGCACTGGCCGGCGACGCGCTCTCGGCCGGCATATTCGACCTGACGGTCGCCGCGCGCGGGGTGGCCGACGACAACTATGCATGGGACGTTTGGGAGGTGGCCGGGAAGTATCCGCCGCAAAAGACGGAATCCGACTTACTGACAATCAGGATTTCGGGCGAGGAAATGTGGCGGGATACGCGCCGCATCCGGTTGCGCCGCCGCCTGCCCAGCACCAAGCGGCGGTTGCGTCCGGTCGGCTTGAAGCCGCGCAAAAAGGAAAAGTTCCCCGGCGAGTGGGCGAGCCAGTTGAACGGGTCGGGAATCTGCTCCTACCCGCCCGAGGACCTGGTCATCGAAGACTACGGCCGCTTCCTGAAGAAGAAGGGCAAGAGCATTCTGTCGGAGGAGCGAGTGCAGGTGGAGCCGTTCACCACGTCCATTCTGGACGGAATCGACCTGCGCGAGACTATACGGAAATGGTACGAGGGGCGGATCTACGTGCGCCAATTCCAGAAGATCCGCGGCGAAGTCGGGGCGGTGGTGGTGATTTTCGACGAGGACCGCGACAATCGCTACTCCTACACGACCACCTGGCTGGGGGAGAACCAGAACGAATCGGACATGGCGTTTTACTCCACGTTCCCGTTCGACAACCTGGTGGGCCCCGGCATAGGGCGGGCGGAGTATGGGGGATTCCTTATGAGCCTTCCGCCGCGCCGAATGTACGATGTTTGGCAGGATGTGGACTACGAATTCGCCGAGTCGAAGTCGGAACGGTTGCTCCTGGCGGCGCTGGACTACTCTCTGCAACGGCACGTGGTTTACGTGGCCGCGCGTCCGCCGCGGTCGATCTTCAAGACGATTGCGTCGCGCGCCGGCCGCACCATCATTTACATTCCAATCGGCCAACTCTCACCCGTATCGGTGAAAAAAATCCGCGTAGTGCACGTTCTGGACGGGTACGATAAACGGCCGATTGCGAAGGACTTCGTGTGGTAGCTCTGGGCCTCCCGGACTTTTGCCCGCAGCGCGCCGAGCCGGGCGGAAGGCTTATGGCCCATAGCCGGCGGTCAATTGCATGCCGCCTCGGGTTCCAGGTTGCGTACTTTTGCGGAAAGAGTGGTCCGTTTGAGACGGAGCATTTCGGCGGCGGCCTTCTTGTTGCCGCCGGTTTTCCGTAGGGCCTGCTCCAGGATGCTACGCTCGATCACCGCAACTGTTTGCTCGAAGTCCAGGCCGTGATCGGGCACCGACACGAGAGGCGTTGCGATGGATGAAATGGATGAAGGTGAAGCCAGTGGCAGGGGGAAATCGGCGGCCGTCAGAACGGTGCGCGCGCCGCTCAGTGCGACTGCCATTTCGACGGAATTCTCCAGTTGACGGACGTTTCCCGGCCATGCGTACGCCGCCAGCCGATCCAGCGCTTCCGGGCTCAGGGATTTTAGGGGAATCTCCTCCAAGGTGCAGACTTTTTCCGCGAAGTGCTTGGCTAATATAGGGATATCCTCACAGCGTTGGCGCAAAGGGGGCATATCCAAGGGAACCACGTTGAGCCGGTAGTACAGATCTTCCCGGAACCGGCCGCGTTCTATCTGTTGCAGCAGATCCCGATTCGTGGCGGCAATGATGCGAATATCGGCGCGGATGGTTTCCGAACTGCCCAGCCTTTGAAACTCGCGTTCTTGAATTACCCTTAGGAGCTTGGCCTGGAGTTCCAGCGGCAGCTCGCCGATTTCATCGAGAAATAGGGTGCCTCCCTGAGCCTGTTCGAAGCGGCCGACGCGGCTTTGGATGGCGCCAGTGAAGGCGCCCCGTACGTGCCCGAAGAGCTCGGCCTCCATAAGGTTATCTGGCAAGGCGCTGCAATTGATTGCAACCAAAGGGCCTTGACGCCTGGGACCAGCCTGGTGCAAAGCCCGGGCGACGATTTCCTTGCCGGTGCCGGTTTCCCCGGTGATGAGGACAGTAGCCCGGCGGGCGCCGACCATGCGAATGATGTGGCAGACGTGACGGATTTGCGGGCTGGTGCCGACCAGGAGGCGTTGCCAGTCTTCCGGATCGATTCTTTCGGCTAACCGGAAAAGTCCTTGACGGGCCCGATCATCGACTGCGGTTTGGATCCGGGCGAAGGTCTCGCTGTTGCCAGGCGGCAGAATAAGAACCCCCGAGCGGCTGAGGCGAGCGGCCGTCGAGGCCGATTCGATGCCTCGGGCCAACAGCGGCACGCCTTCCGTAAGCGATTGAACTTGTTGGATAAAGGCATCCGGGTCAAGGACTTGCATGAGGCCGTCCAGGACCACGGCGTCATAGGCCACGTGGCGGAGTCGGTCGAGAGCACCGGTTGGGGGTTGGGGGTCCAGGCTCCATCGGGCGAGGTCCGGCGGACGCAAGGGCGACTCGGTGGTTCCGCATATCCAGAGCAATCGTGTGACGTGCATGACGGTTCTTGAGTAGCAATCGGCTGAGTTCTGTGAAACTTTAGACAGATTTAATAGATTTTTTTGTCAAAGGGGCTAAAGAGGTCGAGCCGAGCCGCCGATATGTCATTTAGCCAAAAGGTTTGGTGAGTACGTATGAGAGTCGACGATCGAAATCTGACGAGTGTACCGGCCGCAGAGTCTGGACGCGCGCAGGAAACCCAAAGACCGGGCCGGGAGGATAGCCTCCGGTCGGGGTCGGGGACGGCGAGCGGTGGAGGCGACCAAGTAGAGCTCTCGAGTACTCTCGGGAGTCTTTCCAAGGCCATGTCGGCGTATGGATCCGACCGGGGGAGCCGGGTAGCCGAATTGACAGTGCAGTACAGCAGCGGAAGCTATCAGCCGAATTCTCTGGCCACGAGCCGCGGAGTGATCTCCGAGGCGCTGGCCGCAGGAACCAAGTAGCGATGGCTGGAGTACCGGAACGGCTGGCGGCAGCCCGCGCAGCCGTGGAGCAGTGTTGCCATCTCCTGCTCACCCCGACTCCCGAGGTCCTGGACCGATGCTCGGTGGCTCTGTCTACGGCCATCGGGGAACTTGCGGGCAGCCGGGACCTTATGGCGCCACTCAAGGGCGATCCTGGGGCCTTAGCCGCAGCGCGCCAAATTCAAGCCAAAGTGTTCTTGGCTAGTCATCTATTGGAAAACGCGGCGACCTATCATGCCCGGTGGAACCGGATTCTGTCCTCCATGCTGGAGGGCTATACGTCGCGCGGGCAGACGCCCACCGTAGCGCGGCCGGGACGCCTGGCCGTCGAGGGGTAAGCCTATGTCGAGCATTTCAGCAGCTTTGCACGTGGCGTCTGGAACGCTCGTTGCGCTCGACCAGGCACTGGTCGTCACCGAAAACAACGTATCCAACGCTTCCACACCGGGCTATGTCCAACAAACCCAGACGTTCTACTCCATGCCGTTCAGCGTCGAGAGCGGGGCGGACGGAGGAGTGCGGGCGGGGGAGGTTGTCAGCGCCCGGGACCAGTACGCCGAGCAGGCGGTGTGGCAGCAGAATACCCTTCTCGGGCAATCGACCCAGGATGTGAGCAGCTTGACGAGCCTGCAGAACAATTTCGATATCTCGGGAAATTCCGGGATTCCGCTGGCTCTCAACAGTTTGTACCAGAGCTTTTCGGCGTGGGGGCAGAGTCCAACCGATACCAACGCCCGGCAAACCGTGCTGAATCAGGCCGGGGCTGTGGCGAACGCCTTTCAGCAGGCCGCCACCGGGCTGGCGAGCCTCACGCAGAACACCGAACAGCAAATCCAGCAAACCGTATCGACGGTCAATCAACTGGTCGGGCAATTGCAAGGCTACAACTCGCAGATTCTCAGCGGAGACCGAAACGATGCCGGTTTGGATGCGCAAGTCTACTCCACGTTGGAGCAACTCTCGAAGTACGTCGATATCAGTGCGACGAAACAGGCGGACGGCTCGGAAACCATAACGGCCGCGGGACAGACTCCACTGCTGATCGGCGCCACGCAGTATCAGCTCTCCTATCAACTCCAGCAGCCGACGGATCCAGCGCCGACCTACCCCAACGGACCTCCCACGGCGCACATTCTTTCCGCCAGCGGCGCCGACGTAACCAGCACCATCACCACGGGGCAGCTCGGGTCGCTGCTGAACCTGCGCAACACTGTCCTGCCAACCTACATCGGCGACGCCTCTCAGCAAGGCTCACTGAACGCTATGGCGCAACAATTCGCCGACCGCGTCAACCAGGCGCTGACATCCGGAAATATTTCGGACGCTACCGGCGAGACGGACGCCGTGCCCGGAGTGGCGCTATTCACTTACAGCACCAACGCGGACGGAACCGTGAACGCCACAAATGTCGCGCAGTCGCTGGCCGTCAATTCCGGTATCACGGCCGCACAATTGGCAGCCATCGACCCGGGTCCTCCCGAAGTGTCCAATGGCGTTCCCCTGGCTCTGGCGAATCTGGCCACTCCCCAGAACTCGGTCGATCAAATCGATGGCGAGAGCTACACCCAGTACTACGGAAGTCTGGCTTCGCAGGTGGGCGCCGACCTGAGCACGGCCACCGACCAGCAGCAGGTACAGCAATCGGCACTGGCCCAGGCGCAGAGTCTTCGCCAACAAGAGACGGGGGTCAGCCTGGACGAAGAAGCGGTGAATGTAGTGGAGTTTCAGCGGGCCTACGAGGCCAACTCCCACCTGGTTTCGATCCTCGACCAACTCACACTGGATACCATCAACATGCTGACGCCATCGGCGTAAAGATCGGGCACCAATATGATTACCAATCTGAACCCTTCTGCGGCGATCTTCCTGGCAAACACGGACCGCCTCGAAGCGAGCCTGTCGGAAGTCACCGGCGAGATCTCTTCGGGGAAAAAGGTCAATGTCGCGTCGGACGATCCAAACCAGATCGAGGCGCTGCTTCAACTACGCACCGACGACAAGCAGAATACGCAGATTGCATCCAATCTCACTCAGGCATCGGCCGATGCGGACAGCGCCGACACCTCATTGAGCGCCGCAATTCAGCTCATGGATACGGCCCTAAGCCTGGCCACCCAGGGCGCCACCGCCACCACCACTGCCCAGGGGCGGCAAAGCATCGCCCAGCAGATCGAGGCCATCCAGCAGCAGATGGTCTCTTACAGCCAGACCCAGGTGCAGGGTCGGTACATCTTCAGCGGCGATCAGGATAACAGCGCTTCCTACCGGCTCGATCTGACGGCAACCACGGGCACCGCGGCCACAACAGGCGTGGACCTGCTGCTGAATGCCACTGCCACACGGCAAATCCAGGATCCATCAGGCGGCACCTTCACCGCATCGGAAACCGCCCAACAGATCTTCGACTCTCCCGGCGCCAGCGTGTTCGCCGCGTTGAATTCGCTGCGGGTCAGCCTGCTGGCCAACGATCAAACGGGCATCGGCAGCTCCATCACCTCGCTACAAACCGCCTCCGACCACCTGAATACCATGGAAGCGTTCTACGGCAACGTGGAGGACCGCATCACCAACGCAAACAACTTCGGCAGTCAATACGACACCCAGTTACAGAGCGAGATCGGCAACATTCAGGACGCCGATGTCGCTCAAGACGCAACCGAGTTGACCCAGGACAACACGGCTCTGCAGGCGGCGTTTCAGGCTGAAGGGAAAATGCCGACCACGTCCCTCTTCAATTACTTAGGGTAGAGCCGGCGGGCTGCCGCTACTTGACGACGATCGTAGACTCCACCCGGAAGCGCTGGTAATTGGAGTAGGCGATCCGCAGGCGTTCCCGCTGAGGGCCGGCGCGGAATTGTAGCGTGTCGTCCGCGTAGGTATACACCGGAAACCAGTGCGCGCCATCGACGGGCTTGCGGATGGTGGTGAAGCGCGGGAAGAGATTCTCACTCTTGGTGGTGCGAATTTCCGGGACGGCCCGCCCTTCCATGCGGACGATGTTGTAATCCTTCTTATCCACCCACAATAGACCGTCGAAGAACCGCTGTTCCGCCAGAATCTGGCGCGGCCGCACCTGGAGCACCCAACAATCCACGGCATCGACGGATTCTTCTCCGCGAAACCTGGTTTCGTAGTTCCACAGGCGGTCTTCGGTCAGAACCAGCGGCTGAATCTCGCGCAAATCGTGAAAATCCTCGTCGGTCATCAGCAGTTGCTTCAGACCGTTGCTCGGCTTGCCCACCAATTCTTCGGTACGCTCGTGCTTCGGGGAAAAGATGATGTCGCGGACCTCACGATAGGCACCGCGCGCCGCGCCACTGTTATCGAGTTCTTCAATCGTAACGGTCTGCCGGTACATGTATTCGTTGCGCTCGGCTTCGGTTTCCGTCTCGCGGTGGGCCACCAGTTTGGCGAGATTTGCGGGAGCGGCTGGAGTGTCTTGCGGCCGCAACTGGGGAGCCGAAAGTACGAATGCTAGAATGAGGCCGATGGTCAAACCGCTCGGTGGCTTCCTCGCGGCCCTGCCGGTCGCCTGGCTGGCGCTGGGTGCGGCGGGCGTTTTATATGCGCACGGGCGGGGCATTTCCGTTTGGGCGGCCGCTCCGGCGATCGCCGCTTTCCTCGTCGAAACTCCATTTTATCTGGTTATCGGGTTTCCCGCCTTGCGGCAGCGAATCGGCGAGACGCGCCTGCCGTGGGGCCTTCCGACGTATCTGGTAGTCTCCGCGGTGCTCCCATACCTGGCCTGCTGTTGTGGCGCGTTTCCGTTTCACTGGAACGCACTCGGCCGCCTGGTCCTGATGGCATTGGTAGTTGGACTGTGGTACGTTGTTTTGCCTGCCAAGGCGCTCGCCGATCTCGGGTTTCTGGCGTTGACCGGCGCGCTCATCATAAGCCCGTATCTGGCGCCGGTATACCCCGACTTCCTCAAGCAGCATTTGATCATCCTGGGCCACATCTCGGTGATTCAGATGTCGGTAATGGCGTTGATTCTGCAACGCCGCGTGCCCGAGACCGGTCTGGGTTTCTGGCCCACCGGGCGCGAGTGGCGCGTCGGCGTTGTCCATTTCCTTTACTTCCTGGCGATCGCGTTTCCGCTGAACCTGCTGCTCAAAGCCACGCACACCGTCAGCCCACGTCCATTGTGGGTGGTCGGAGCCGTGTTTCTAGGTTGTTTATGGGTACAGGTGCTCTCCGAGGAGTTCTATTTTCGCGGCGTCCTGCAAACGTGGATGGAAGCCTGGACTCGCAACCGCACGGTTGCCCTGGCGGTGACCTCCGCAATCTTCGGGCTGATCCACTTTTGGTTCCGCGGTTGGAAGTGGGTGATTCTGACGGCGGTTCTTGGCTGGCTCTGCGGACGGGCGCGCAACCAGACCGGTGGGATCCGGGCCGGAGTGGTCACACATTCGCTGGTGGTGGCTACGTGGCGGGCCTTCCTCTGGTAGCGATACAATCCATTCTCTATGGCTAAACTTGGATTCTTGGGGCTGGGGACGATGGGTTACCCCATGGCTCGCAACCTGTTGCGCGCCGGGCACGACGTGGCGCTGTGGTCGCACACGGCCGAAAAAGCGCGCAAACTGGCGGAGGAGGCGGGCGGCAGCGCCGTCGAGTCGCCGAAGCAAGTCGCGGAAGCCGCCGATTTCGTATTCCTCTGCGTCGGCGACAGCGACATGGCGACCGAGGTGATTCTCGGGCCCAATGGGATCATTGACGGTGCGCGTCCAGGAACGGTAGTTTCGGACGCAAGCACGATTAGCCCGAAACAGAGCCGAAAGCTCGGTAAGGCACTGAAAACACGAGGTGTCAGCTTCCTGGACGCCCCTTGCACGGGGTCCACTCCGGGAGCCGAAGGCGGCACCTTGACCTTCATGGTGGGCGGCGACCCGGTGGCGTTCGAGAAAGCGAAGCCCTTTTTCGAGCCGATGGGCAAACGGATCTACTATTGCGGCAAAGCGGGCCTGGGGCTGCAGGCCAAGTTGACGCAGAACCTGATTCTCTGCAATCTCATGGCAGCGTTCAGCGAGGGCATGGTGTTGGCTGCCAAGGGCGGTGTGGACCCCCAGTTGATGCTGGAGATTCTGGACAATAGCGCCGCCAAGTCGGGGCTCATCTCGTACAAGGCTCCCTTTATCCTCCGCCGGGACTTCGAGGCCAACTTCGCGACAAAGTGGATGCACAAAGACATCGGACTCATGCTGGAAGCGGGAAAAGAGCTAGACGTACCGCTACTCTTGACCGGACTGACCCAGCAGCTTTTCCAGACGGCCATCGCAGCGGGACACGGAGACGACGATTTCTGCTCTATTATCAATGTGTTAGAGGATCTTGTACGGATTCGCATAAAATCCCAATAAAAAAATCCACTTTTTTGTTGCTTCCAAAATCGGAATCTACTATTATTGGAAGTAAGCCGGGGAGGCAACTCCCACCAAAGCGAGACTAACCTCTAAATAAAGACCCCTGAAGCAACCCTCCCCGGCGCCCGAAAGGGTTAGAGGTCTTCCAAAAACAAGAAAAACCCAAGTGAGCGGCACGTGTCTTCAAGCATCGTCATGGCCGGTTCGGTATTCGTGTTGGATCGGGGAAATTCCTGATGCGGGCGCTGTGAGTGAATCCCGAAGGTCGCGTGATATGATGGCAGATACGCGTTTCGGGGTACTGTAATGAAGATTCTCACCATTCTGGGGTCTACCGGCTCCATTGGAACGAACACCCTTGACGTACTGCGTCGCAACCGCGACCGATACCAGGTGTATGCCCTCGCTGCCGGGCACAACGTGGAGGTGCTGGCATCCCAGATTGTGGAGTTTCGTCCACAAGTGGCGGTTGTCGCAACATCCGACGGAGTCGAACGTCTATCCAAGAGTCTGGAGTCTGCGGGATTGCCGCGGGCACAGTGGCCCCAGCTAGGGTTTGGCGCTCCGGCGCGGCTGCAAATTGCCACCGCCGGCGAAGTGGATACCGTGATTTCGGCGATTGTCGGTGTGGCCGGGTTGGAGGCCACCTACGGCGCGGTCGAGTGCGGCAAGCGGGTTGGCTTGGCGAACAAAGAAGTGCTGGTTTCGAGCGGCAAGCTGGTCATGGAGGCCGTTCGGGAGCATGGAGCGGAGTTGCTGCCGGTGGATAGCGAACATAACGGGGCGCACCAATGCCTGCGGGCGGGCAACCGCGCGGCCGTATCGAAGCTGATCCTCACGGCATCAGGTGGGCCGTTTCGAAACACTCCACGGGAGGCCCTGGCGTCGGTCACGCCCGAACAAGCCCTCAATCACCCCACCTGGCGGATGGGAAACCGCATCACCATCGATTGCGCCACATTGATGAATAAGGGGTTTGAAGTCATCGAAGCGTGTTGGCTATTCGATTTCCCGCCGTCCCAGGTGGATGTGGTGGTTCATCCACAATCCACCGTGCATGCCATGATCGAATACAGCGATGGCAGTGTTCTTGCACAGATTTCGGCGACGGACATGCGCATGCCGATTCAATACGCGCTGACCTATCCCGACCGGTGCGAGGCTCCGGTGCCCAAGATCAACTGGGCGGAAGCGCGCAAATGGGAGTTCCTGCCCCCGGATTTCGATAAATTCCCTTTGCTGAAACTGGCCTATCGCTGCCAGGAAACCGGTGGATCGGCGACGTGTACGCTGAATGCGGCCGATGAGATAGCTGTCGAGGCGTTCTTGCAGGGCAAAATCGGTTATCTGGCAATTGCCGAAATCGTCAGTGAGACGCTCTCGAGAGTTCCATTGCGCTGGCCGCGCACGGTAGCGGAAGTTCTGGAGATCGATCGCGAATCGCGCGCGGTAGCGGGCGAGTTAGTGACGGCCCGCATTGCGGGAGTAGTGACTGCGTGAGTCTATATGCTTGATTTTGGTTGGAGCGTCCTATCCCTGTTGGTTCTGATCGGCGTCATGATCATGATCCACGAGCTGGGTCATTTTTGGGCGGCGCGCTATTTCGACGTCAGAGTGGAGGCATTCAGCTTCGGTTTCGGCCCGCGCCTGTTCGGTTTCCGCCGCGGCGAAACGGATTACCGCGTCTCGGCGGTCTTCTTCGGCGGCTACGTCAAGATGGCCGGGGAACAGGTCACCGACGAGAATGTGGACGACCCTCGTAGTTTTCTGGCGAAGCCCCGATGGCAGCGTCTCATCATCGCGTTTGCCGGGCCTTTCATGAACATGGTGCTGGCCGTGGGCCTGCTCACGGGTCTGTACATGGTGAAGTTCGAAAAGGTATCGGACGCCGATATGGAGCCGCTGATCGGCCATGTGGCGGTGGACTCTCCGGCGGCCAAGGCGGGCATTCAGGACGGGGACCTTATCGTCAAACTGGAAGACAAAAACAATCCCACATGGGAAGACGTCCTCGAAAAGGAAATCGCCGGCGCCAAACGGCCGATGCATCTCTCGATCCGGCGCAACGGGAACACCTTCACGACCACCGTGACGCCGATCTTGCACGAGACCATGGGTGTCGGCTATGCCGGATGGGACGCTCGCGGACAGATTCAACTGGGGCTCATCGAGGCCGGTTTTCCGGCCGAAAAGGCCGGTCTGAAAAAGGGAGACATGATTCTCTCCATCAACGGCCAGCCCATTCATTCGCGGTTCCGCTTCCAGGAAATCACCAAGTCGAGCGGCGGCAAGCCGGTTCAAATCGAATACCAACGCGGAGCGGAGAAGGCGAACGTCTCCGTGCAGCCGGTATGGTCCAACAAAGACGGACCGGCGCGCTGGATGATCGGCGTAGTCCCCGAAGCGAAGCTGGATATCTCGGTCACCAAGCTATCTCTGCCGGACGCGTTTCACGAATCGTTGCACGAAAACAGCCGAAACGCGATGATGATCGTCCAGGTTCTCGAAGGCATGGTGCAACGGCGAATGTCCCCGAAGAACCTGGCAGGGCCGCTCGGCCTGGCCCAGATTTCGGGATCGGCGGCCAAGCAAGGCCTCACGCCATTCCTGATGCTGATGGTGTTGGTGAGCATGAACCTGGCGATCTTCAACCTGCTCCCCATCCCCATTCTGGACGGCGGCACCATTCTGATGCTCCTGGTGGAAATGACCATGCAACGCGACCTGAGCATGACGGTGAAGGAAACGGTATTTAAGGTCGGGTTCGTATTCATCATGGTGCTGATGGCTTTCGTCATCTTCAACGACATCTCGCGCTTCATTCCGGCGGGCTGAGATTCGCCGCCTCTGGCAATCGGTTCACGCAGGCACAGGCCAGCTTGCCGCACGGGAAGACGGGGGTGTGGCGTGGGGATTTCACGCCCACAGGCAAAGCCGCCCGGGCTATTGAAACCAATCACCATTTATCCGCGACCTCGGGCATAATCGGCAGTGGGGGTTTATCGGATGCCTCAATGGCTGGCTTCGAGCGGGATGTGGCACGACATCTTTGTCGTGGGAGCGCCGGTGATCGAGAAGGTGGTGCGGCCGATTGTGGTCTACTTCGCCCTGGTGGCGCTGCTTCGCGCATTCGGGAAACGCGAACTGGCGCAACTCAACCCCTTCGACCTGGTGGTGCTGCTCTCACTATCGAATACCGTCCAAAATGCCATCATCGGCAACGACAATTCTCTGAGCGGCGGGCTGATCGGGGCCTTCACGCTGCTGGGCGTCAACTACCTGGTGGTGCGGTTTCTGTTCCGGCACCGGCGGCTGGACCAGGTGTTTGAAGGCAAGCCCTCGGTGCTGATCGACAAGGGCCACGTCATGAAGAAGGCGATGGCAAGGGAGTTGTTGACCCACGCGGAATTGACCACCGTTCTCCATCGGCAGGGGTTCGACAAGCTCGAGGACGTGGAGCGGTGCGTGCTGGAACCAGGTGGCACGTTCTACATCCACCGGAAGTCGCCGCCGGCCGATGAAGTGGCGCATGCCGAAGTGATGAAGCGGTTGAACGACCTGGACCGGAAACTGGATCTCCTGATACAGCAGCGGGCCGGTTCGTAAGCGGCGGCTTTTTGACACGTATAATAGTGAACGGAGGAATGGCCGAGCGGTCGATGGCGGCGGTCTTGAAAACCGTTAGTGGGGTGACTCACTCGGGGGTTCGAATCCCTCTTCCTCCGCCACTCTTTTCGCAAGATCTCCGGCAGCCCCGCCCCGGCTGACTACGCGGCCCGATGTCCTTCGCATCCCACGAAACGCGATCCGCGCGGCGTTCGTCTGTAGCAATGTTCACTAACTGGGCCTTACCTGTAGCACTAATTCATTTTGTTGCGACAATTGCACTTGGGGATGCGGAGCGCTTGTCTATGATAGTTTCTCGCCGATACAGCCAGATTCCCGACGGAGCCGGCCGTTAGGGACCAATCCATGCGGAGATCGTTCTGTCTTTCAGCGTTTGTGCTGCCCCTGCTGGCCGTCGCCGCCGGCGCGGAAACACCTCTCGAACTGGGGTACCGGCACCTTTATAATTTGCAGTTTGCCGAAGCTCACAGTACGTTTCAGGACTGGAGCCGCATGCATCCCGACGATCCCATGGGCCCGGTGTCGGACGCGGCCGTCTATCTGTTCGCCGAATTCGACAGGCTGCACATTTTGCAGTCGGAGTTCTTCACCCACGATCAACATTTTCTGACGGACCACAAGCTGGCGCCCGACATGGCGCTGAAACGCCAACTCGACGCCGACATCGATACCGCGCGCAAACTGGCGGCGCGGACGCCCTCCGATCCAGGCAGCCAGCTTGCATCGGTGATGGCGAGCGGCCTGCGTTCCGACTACCTGGCACTGATCGACCGCCAGTACTTAGCGTCGCTTCGCGAGATGAAGGTCGCGCGGCTGGTGGCGGACAAACTCCTCAGGGAGCATCCGGAACTGTGCGACGCGTGGATCGCGGCGGGCGTGGAGAACTACATGCTTAGCGTGAGACCGGCGCCCGTGCGCTGGCTGCTGCGGTTGGCGGGCGCGGAAACGGACCGTACACTGGGCATCGAGAAGTTGACCCTGGCGGCCGAGAAGGGCCACTATCTGGCGCCGTTCGCGCAGTTGCTGCTGGGCGTGGCGGCGCTGCGCGACCACAATCCGGCGAAGGCTCAAGGGCTGCTGAACGGACTGGTTCGCGAGTACCCGTACAATCCTCTTTATCGCGAAGAACTGGCGCGCTTGCGGGCTGCCACTGCCAGCGGCGCCGGAGGGCCGCGATGAACCGGCTGCCTGCATCGACGGACCTGTTGGTGGTCGGAGGAGGTCCCGCCGGCCTGGCCGCCGCAATCGCGGCGCGGCAACGCGGCTTTGAAGTGGCCGTGGCGGAGCATTCCGTGCCGCCCATCGACAAAGCCTGTGGGGAAGGCATTATGCCCGACGGCGTGGCCGCGGCACGGGCCTTGGGCATCCAACTGGAGAAGGCCGGAGCCCAGGTCTTCCGCGGCATCCGGTTCCGCGAGGGCGAAACTATCGTGGAAGCGGAATTTCCCTCGGGCGCCGGTCTCGGCATCCGCCGCACGGCCTTGCATCAACTGATGGTCCAACACGCGGTGGATTGCGGAGTACATTTGGCGTGGGGCGCGCGCGTCACGGGGATCGGGCCGCACGGCGTGGAAACCGAGGAGGGCCCGGTGCGCGCGCGCTGGATCGTGGGCGCCGATGGCGGCGACTCGGCGGTGCGGCGCTGGGCCGGCCTGGACGCCTGCGTGCGCGAAAGCCGCCGCTACGGATTCCGCCGTCACTATCGAGTAGCGCCGTGGACCGGCTTCATGGAACTGTACTGGTCCGACGGCTGCCAACTCTACATCACCCCGGTGAGCGCTTCCGAGGTGTGCGTGGCCGTGCTTTCGGGCGATCCCCGTCTCCGCCTGGACGACGCGCTACCGCGGTTTCCGGAAGCCATGCGAAGGCTCCGCGGCGCGGAAGCGAGCACGCCGGAGAGGGGCGCGGTGACGGCGTCGAGGCGATTGCGCCAGGTATTCCGCGGCAACGTGGCGCTGGTAGGGGACGCGTCCGGGTCCGTCGATGCGATCACCGGCGAGGGGATGTGCCTGCTCTTCCAGCACGCCGTGGCGCTGGCCGCCGCCATAGAGGCCGGCGACCTGAGGCTCTATCGGGCGGCGCACCGGCGCGCGGGGCAACGGCCGCGAATTATGGCGTCGCTGATGCTGTCGCTCGATAGCCAACGTGCGCTGCGCGGCCGTGTGCTGCGAGCCTTGGCATCCCGCCCGCGGCTATTTCGCAGGATGCTCGGGATGCATGTGGGAGAAACCTCGGCTTTGGATTTCGCCACCAATGGATTGGCGCTGGGATGGAGGATGCTGACACTATGACGAAACCTGTGCGCCTGGCTCTGCGCGGATGCGCCTGCGCCGCGGTGCTGCTCTTTCCCCTCTTGAGGGGCGACGAGACTCCTCTGCGCCTGGACGGGTCGGCCAGCAAGGTGGAGTACATGCTGAGCTCGGTGCTGCACACGGTACACGGAGAGTTCCGGCTCAAGGAGGGCACGCTGCGATTCGATCCGTCCACCGGCAGGATCTCCGGACAGGTAACGGTGGACGCGCGTAGCGGCCAAAGCGGCAACTCCTCGCGCGACGGACGCATGCACCGCGAAATCCTGGAGTCGCAACGATACCCCGAGATCGCGTTCCGCCCCGACCGCGTGGATGGCGCGATCGTCCCGGGAGGTGTGTCGCAGGTGAAGATCCACGGGGTCTTCTCGATTCACGGCGGGGAGCACGAGATCACCGTACCGGCCGAGGTTCGAACGGCAGGCGGCGATTACGACGTGACGGCGCATTTCGAGGTGCCCTACGTGAAGTGGGGCATCAAGAACCCGAGCACGTTCGTGCTGCGGGTCAGCGAGACTGCCCAAATCACCATCCACACCGTGGCGAGGCCCTGGCACGCCGCCACCAACTGACACGCGCCGGCGAAGGTGGTCTTCTTCCGGAACCGCGAGTGTGAGGGCGAGACGGCAGCAGTTTGTGGCGTGCGCACTCATGCGCGCCGCATCCCGACTCATCGGGATGCCCGGCGAACACCCGTAGATTCGGAGGTTCTCCGCCGGGCGTCCCGAAGAGTCGGGACGCGGCACGCATGAGTGCGTACGCCACTTCGGTGCGCAGAGCACATCCTGGCTGTGCCGTGTTAGGGTGACAGAGAAACCCTGCGGGAGCCAATATGAATCGCCGCTCTTTTCGTCTCCGTCTTGCGGCCGCACTGCTCTTTCCGAGCCTCGCGATTGCCGCCGGTGCCGTCAATCCCATCGAATTCCGTTTCGCCCAAGTGCGCTACGATCCGCCATCTCTCTACGCATTCCTCCTGCGCATGCCCAAGGGCGGAGACCTGCACATCCACTTGAGCGGCGCGGTGTATGCGGAGAGCTATCTGCGCGCGGCCGCCGCGGACGGGCTCTGCGCCAACCTGCGCGCCGGCGCCATCGTCGCTCCTGAAAGCAGTGGCGGCTGCGGCGACAATGTTCCGGCGGCACGCACCGATTCCGACAACAATCTGCGCAATGCCCTGATCGACAGCCTCTCGATGCGCAACTTCGTGCCCGGGCGCGAATCCGCTCACGACCATTTCTTCGCAGCCTTCGGAAAATTCGGACCGTTGAAGCCGGAGCACGGCCGCGAATTCCTGGCCGAGGTGACGCAGCGCGCCGCCGACCAGAACGAATCGTACCTGGAACTGATGGCCATGAACGGCCGCGCCGCCAACGAAATCGGCAATAAGGCCGGGCTGGACGAGGATTTCGACCACACCCGCGATCGCCTCATGGAAGCCGGCCTGGACGCCGTCGTGCAGCAGATGCGCACACGCATCGCCGACGTGGAGCGCGGGCGCCGCGTGGCGCTGGGCTGCGACGCGCGTCCCGAATCGCCGGCCTGCCGCGTGACGGTGCGCTACCTGCTGGAAGTGTTGCGCGAATCGCCCAAGCAGCAGGTGTTCGCCCAGGTGATGGCCGGGTTCCGCCTGGCGTCGATAGAGCCGCTGGTGGTGGGCGTCAACTTCGTGCAGCCGGAAGACGGCATCGTATCCATGCGCGACTACTCCCTGCAGATGCGCATGGTGGGCTACGCGCGGAAGCAGTATCCCAAGGTCCACGTCTCGCTGCACGCCGGCGAACTGGCTCCCGGATTGGTGCCGCCGGACGGCCTGCGTTTCCATATCAGAGAAGCTGTGGACGTGGCGGGAGCCGAACGCATCGGCCACGGCGTGGACATTCTGTACGAGACGGATTCGCGCGCGCTGATCGAGCGCATGCGCCAGCGGCACATCCTGGTGGAGATCAACCTGACCAGCAACGACCAGATTCTCGGGGTCCGCGGCAGCGACCATCCTCTCATGGCCTACCGCCGCGCCGGTGTCCCGGTGGCGCTCTCCACGGACGATGAAGGCGTGGCGCGCAGCCATCTCACGGCCGAGTATTTGCGCGCCGCGCTCACTTACAAGCTGAGTTATGCGGATTTGAAAGAGATGGTGCGCACTAGCCTGCGGTATGCATTTTTGGAAGAGCCCGCGAAGGCCGAACTACAGAAAGATCTGGAAGCGAGGTTCCGGGAGTTCGAACAAGCGGCGCGGTAGGGGCTGAATGTGGGGCAGGACGCTGACCGGCCTGGGCGGCATTTGCATACTGGTCGGCAGGCGGGTTGACAACCCGCCGCAGCTTGCCAACCTGCCCCACATAAGCACGGCGCGGCGATTCGGCGGGGAGATGGCGCCGTGGGAGCAGTATCCCAAAATTGCTATTCTCTTTTTCTTCGCCTTCTGGTATAGTTTGCCTCATGAGCCCAAAACTGCAACCCTATGACTTCGCCAACCAGTTGCTCGCAAGCAAGGCATTCTTCGAGCGCTCAACCGGAGTCCTCGATGAGGGTGACTCCCAATTCCGTCCACAGGAAGGCATGATGACCGCCGCGCAGCAGGTCGCACACACGGCCCAGACGCTCGATTGGTTCATCGAAGGCGCTTCCCGGCCCGAAGGTTTCGATCTTGATTTCGAGAAACATGTCCAGGCTCTCGCGGCTGTGACTTCTCTTGCCGCCGCCCGTCACATGCTCGAAACCGCATACGCTAACGCCGTTCAGTTCCTCCGCTCGCGCAGCCCGGAGGAGCTCGCCCAGCCGCTCCCGCCCGGTCCGGTCATGGGTGGCCTACCCATCAGCGAAATCGTCTGGGCCATGGTGGAGCACAGCGCGCATCACCGCGGCGCCCTGACGGTTTACTCCCGAATGCTGGGAAAAGTGCCTCCGATGCCCTACGGCGGTTGAAGCCGCAGCACGACGCACTTTCACTCGTATCACTCTCACTCGTACCGCAGCGCTTCCACGGGATCGAGCCGCGCGGCCTTATTCGCCGGCCAAATGCCAAAAAACAGGCCGATGGCCACCGAGACCACGATCCCCGTCACCGCCGCCCAAGCGGGCACCGCCGCAGGAATGGAAGGGAAGATCAGGCGGCTGATCAGGGCGATGATCCAGCCGAAGACGATTCCGGCCACGCCGCCCAGCCCCGTCAGCGCCGCCGCTTCCAGCAGAAACTGAACCAGGATGTCGCTGCGGCGCGCGCCAATGGCTTTGCGGACGCCGATTTCGTGCGTGCGCTCGGTCACCGACACCAGCATGATGTTCATCACGCCGATGCCGCCCACCAGCAACCCGATGGAGCTGAGCACGGCCATCACCAGGAACGTTATGGCCGTGATCTGGCGAAAGTCCGATACCATCTGCTCGGCCGTGCTGAGGGCGAAATTGTCGGGCTTGTCGTAGCGCACGTGCCGTGAGATGCGCAGCACCGTCCGCACCTCGTCCTGCGCTTCGGGCAACTTGCCGGCCACGGCGGTCACCACGATGGCGTTCTCGTGGGCGCCCGGATACATCCTCTGCAGCATGCCGTAGGGCAGCAGCACGCGCGTATCGGTATCGCCGAAGAACGATGCCGCGGGACGCAGCATGGTGCCGATTACCGTAAACTCGTGGCCATCCACGTTGATGGTCTTGCCGAGCGGATCCACCCCGGTGTACAGGCCCTTTTCGATGTCCGCCCCGATCACCGCCACCGGCAGTTTGCGGCGGCTTTCCTCGTCGGTGAAGAACCTCCCCACGTGGATGTCCACCTGCCCCCCGCGCGCGTAGGCCTCCTCCACGCCCATCACGTTGACGTCATACATGTCGTTGCCGTGGAAATGGGCGTTGATGGTGTCGCGGTTGGGAAATAGCATGGCCGACACGTCCGCCACGGACTTGCACCGGTCGCGGATTTCGATGGCGTTCTGATAGGTGAGGTCCTTGCGCGTGCGCTCCTCGGCCGTCAGCCCGGTGGTGCGCGGCCCCACGGGGAACTTGAAAACGATGATGGAATTCGGCCCGAAACTGCTCAGTACGGCCGCCACCGAGGCATCGAACCCGGTGAGGATGGCGGCCACGCCGATGATGGTTCCGGTGCCGATGATCACGCCGAGCACCGTTAGAAAGGCCCGCAATTTGTGATTGCGGATGGTCTGCCACGCCAGCCCCACGCCGTTGACTAGTGTCAGTATGCTCATCGGATTATCGTTCCGCGCGCAGGGCCTCGATGGGGTCGAGCTTGGAGGCCTGGCGCGCGGGATAGATCCCGAAGAACAGACCCACGGTGGCCGAAAGCCCCACGCCGATGAAGACGCTCGACCACGGCATGGCCATCGGCACCGGAGTTACGGCGCGCACCAGCGAGGCCACGCACCACGCCACCGCGACCCCCACCAATCCGCCGGAACTGGCGAGCACCGCCGATTCCACCAGGTACTGGTTGAGGATGTCCCGCCGCCGCGCGCCCAGCGATTTACGAATTCCGATTTCGTGAGTGCGCTCGGTCACCACCGCCAGCATGATGTTCATGATCACGATCCCGCCCACCACCATGAAGACCGAAACGATGCCCACCGCCATCCCCGAGATGGCCGCGGTCAGCGACTCCCACAGCGTCACTATGGTGTCGGAAGCGAAGATGCTGAAGTTATCGTCCTGGCCGGGAAGCAGGTGGCGATACGCCCGCAACAGCACGCGCGACTCGTCCTGCGCCGCCGTGAGCTGGGATTGGTCGATCGCCTTGGCCACCAGCCGAATGCCGTTGCGGTTGCCATAGGTCTTGAAGTAGCTGTCGATCGGAACCATCGCGAAATTATCCTGGGAGTTCCCGAACACGCTGCCCAGCGTCTTGGCCACGCCGATCACTTCGTACGGAATGCCCTCGATGGCGATGGTCTTGCCTATCGGGTCCACTCCCTGGAAGAACTTCTCGCGCAGATCGTTGCCGATGTAGGCGACGGTGGCGTGCCGTTGAACTTCCTGCTCCGTCACGCTGCGCCCGATGTCCACCTGCACGTTGTTGATGGCCGGAATGTTCTCGGTAATCCCCTGGATGTTGACGGATTCCTGCGACTGGCCTTTGTAGGAAACCCGGCCGTTGCGCGACGCAATCATCCCCAGATCGCTTAGCAGGCGGGCATGTTCCTTGAGGAACTGGTACTCGTCGATCCGGATCTGCGGGTTGCGCTTCTGCATCTCGTAGAACTTTTTCGGGTCGAACGGCCCGAACCACGCCATGCGCACGATGCGAAAGCCGTCGGAGCCCATGTTCGAAACCTTCTCGGCGATGTAGCGGTCCATACCGTGGATCAGCGCCGTGACGGCGATCAGCGTGGTGGTGGCCAGAATGATGCCCAGTAGCGTCAGGAAACTGCGCAGCTTATTTTTGCGCAGGGAATCGACGGCGATGACCGCCGCCTCCCAAAAGGAAGCGCTAAAGCGAAATTTGCGCGGCTTACCCACTGTTCCTCAGAGACGCACCTTCTCCGCCGATTGTTCCCAAGGTATTTGGACGGGGCAAGAGGGGATTTGTTAACGTGGCCAGCCCGGAAGATGTCTTATGTGGGGCAGGTTGGCAACCTGCGGCGGGTTGGTAACCCGCCTGGGCGGCATTTGCACACTGGTCGGCAGGCCGAGTACCACTCGGCCGCAGGATGCCATCCTGCCCCACATAAACTACTTCCAGAGGCGCTGGATTACGCGGATCAAGACCGTCGCGGTGAGCACGGCCACGGCAAATAGGATGGACGCGTAGCCCCAGCGGCCGTAGAGGACGTTGCCGACGGTGAACAGGGCGGACCAGATCATGATGCAACCGGAGTTGAAGTCGCCGGGCAACCGGGCGCGTTCTCATTCTTGAAGATCGCAGCGTGCGGCCTGATCTTCGATGGGAGATGCGCTCGTCCACATTTCAAGAGCCGCCGACAGAAACTCAGATATGAAACTATAGTTGTCGTTGGCATAATTGATTTATAATCAAAAATTATTTGCCGGCTGAAGCCTGAGTTCGATACAGGCGGCGGCGATATTACCTGCATGGATTACAAATCGATTAATCAGGGGACCAAACGAATGGCGTCTGAACGCAAGATCTTTACGGCACTTGGCCTGGCGATCCTGGCCGTCGTGTTTGAGGCGGCGCCGGCGCGCGCCGGCGTGATTTACAGCGACTTCGGAGCGGGTAATGCGTACGCCAGCGGAGGCTACGGGATCGCGGGCTCGAATAGCCTGCTCTGTTTGTCAGGCGGTTGCGCGTTCGTCACACGAGGATTTGCCTTCACGCCCTCGGACACGGAGCAGTTGGTACAGATTGACGCAGCGCTTCTATTAGTGCAGGGCACGAACTCTGTCCAGCTTACGCTCAATGCCGGCAACAGCGGGCTTCCGGGAGCGGTGTTGGCGACCTGGGTTATCAGTTCCCTACCGCTCGACATCAGCCCCTCCAACTGCTGCACCGTGCAGACTGTGACGCCAACCTCGACGATCATACTCAACGCCGGAAGCCAGTACTGGATCGTGGCGTCCGCAATCGCATCATCCAATACTGAAGATGTGTGGGCCGAAAACAGCACAGGTGCGACCGGCCTGGTGGCCTCCAACAACGGCCCAGGTTACAGCTTAACCTCGGGCGCCCCAATGGCGGCCTTCGACGTCATCGGCGCTCCCGAACCGGGAACGCTGGCGCTGGGCATCGGGGCGCTCGCTCTGCTTGTTTCCTTCCGTCGCCGTGCGCGGGTCTGATCTCGCGGCGGCCAAGACCGTGCCGGAGTGACGAACGCGGGCCGGGCAAGAACCTCGCCCGCTTCCGTCCCCCGACGATTGCCTACTTCCACAATCTCTGAATCACGCGGATCAAGACCGTCGCGGTGAGCACGGCCACGGCCATCAGGATGGACGCGTAGCCCCAGCGGCCATAGAGGACGTTGCCGACGGTGAACAGGGCGGACCAGATCATTATGCAACCCGAAAGCCATCCCACCAGGGCCAGCGGGAAGTTGGCGCCCTCTCCGTCCGACGCAGTTTCAGCGGCGGTGATATTGGCCTTGGCGCGGATTCGCGCCCAACCGGGGCCGAACGGCCGCACCTTATGGAAGAAGGACACCAACGTCTCCTCGTCGGTTTCCGGGCCGAGGTACGCTGTCGCAATCCAACAGACCGAGGTGATGGCCACGGTAAGCAGCAACTGCGCCGTGGAATCGAATTGCAGACCGTTCTTCTTGAGAACCAGGAACACCATCGACAGGATGAACGAGCTGGACATGGCCACGATTTCGCACCACGCCGTCACGCGCCACCAGAACCAGCGAACCAGGTACAGCAGGCCCGTGCCGGCGCCAATCTGCAGCACCAGCAGGAAGGCGTCTTTGGCCGTGTCCAGCGCGAACACCGTCGCCGACGAGCATACGAACAGCAGCACCGTTGCCATGCGGCCGGCGAAGACGTAGTGCGAATCCGGCGCGCCCGTCCTCACGAAACGCCGGTAAAAATCGTGGACCAGGTAGGACGCGCCCCAGTTCAGGTGCGTCAGAATGGTGGACGAATTGGCGGCGATCAGTCCGCCCAGCATCAAGCCCATCCAGCCCACCGGGAGGAACCGCAACATCGCGGGGAAGGCGATATCGTGGCCCACCAGGTTGGCGGGGACGTGCGGAAAGGCCTTCTGGATGTCTTGCAATTGCGGGTACACGATGAGCGAACACAGCCCCACCAGGATCCACGGCCAGGGCCGCAGAATGTAGTGCGCCACGTTGAAGAAGAGCGTGCTGCCGAGGGCGTCCTTTTCCGATTTCGACGCCAGCATGCGCTGCGCGATGTAGCTGCCGCCGCCGGGCTCCGCGCCGGGGTACCAGGTGGCCCACCACTGCACGGCCAGTGGCACGATGAAGCAGGTCACCGCCAGGTCCCAATTGTTTTTGAAGTCCGGCATCATGTTGAGATAGCTCACGCCGCCCGGACCGTGCAGGCGCGACAACTTGTCCACCATGCCGCTCAACCCGCCCACTTGCGGAAGGGTTACGGCGAAATACGCCGCCGCGATCACCGCCGACATCTTGATGAAGAACTGCACCATGTCGATGACCAGCACGCCCCACAATCCCGAGTGGGCCGCGAAGACCACGTTGAGCAGCCCCACGGCGAGAAGCGTCTGCCAGCGGTCGAACCCGAACAGTACGGCGGCGATCTTGCACGCCGCCAGGTTCACGGTCGCCATGATGAAACAGTTGAAAAAGAATCCCAGGTACACCGCACGGAAGCCGCGGACGGCGCTGGCCGCTTTGCCGGAATAGCGCAGTTCGTAGAATTCCAGGTCCGTGAGCACGCCGCTGCGGCGCCACAGCCGCGCGTAGAAGAACACCGTCGCGACGCCGGTCAGCGTGTAGGCCCACCACTGCCAATTGCCGGCGACGCCTTGCGTGCGGACAAAATTCGCTACCAGGTTGGGCGTATCGCTGGAGAACGTGGTGGCGACCATGGACAGGCCGGCCAGCCACCAGGGCACCGAGCGGCCCGAGGCGAAGAACTCCGCCGTGCTCTTTCCGGAGCGTTTCCCGAAGAACAGAGCCGGCACGAAACAAATGGCCACCGACACCAGCGCGATGACCCAGTCAATCGGATGAAGATGCATAAAGGGGTTAAGAGAAGAGTTTATGTCATCTCACGGGTAGTGGGGTGGATTGGGGGGGTGACGAGTTGCGGCAGGCCGCGCATGCGCGTTCCGAATCCGCCTGGCGCCCAGCCGATAGCCGCCCATCATCCAGTGGACGCCGGACCGGTCTCCACGTAAACTGGACCTATGGCGGCATGGCAGGAGTTCCTCAGCAGTAGCCCGCAGGTCTGCGGCGGGGAGATCTGTGCAACGGGGACCCGCATTCCCGTCACAGTGATACTCGACAGCCTCGCCGAAGGCGCCACTAAGGATGAGGTCCTGGCGAGCTACCCCTCCCTTTGCATCGACCACATCGATGCCGCTCTGGCCTACGCAGCGGAATTGGCGCACGAAGAACGTCTCGTGCCGATCCGGGCGATGTGAAGTTCAAGCTCGACGAGAATCTTCCCGTTGAACTGGTGGCGGATCTTCGCGGCGCGGCGCTCGCGGAGTGGACAAAGTACGCGGTTTCGACGCCGGAGACGGTGGTGGGCAGGATGGGCGCAACCTGCTCTGCTGCCCACCAGATTCGCAACCAAGGGAAAGGAGCGCTCCTATGCGTAACACCGTTTTCAGTGGCGTCGCGGCGTTTTGTCCCAGGGGAGCCTGCAGGTCACTCGCAAGCTATCTGCTCGGATTCAGTGCGATGGCGTTTCTCTTCACCGGGCCCATGGCTGTCGCACAGGATTCCAAGACTCCCGCCGTACTGCCCGCGCCATCCAGCGGCAAAGCCATCGTCTGTATCTACCGCGTGTACAGATTTACCGGCTCGGCCTCACACGACGAGCTCTATGTCAACGACACTCATCTCGCCAAACTCCTCAACAGCGAATACGCGTTTGCGGAAGTGCCGCCGGGGACTGTGATGATCTCCGGATTGCCCAAGATGTACTACGGAAGCGCCATCATGTCCGCCGGGGCGGCCCTCAATCAAGCCAGGCAGAAGGAAAACGAGCGGGCCCGGTTTGAGGCGGAGGCGGGCAAGACGTATTACTTCAAATGGACCGCCGGAGCCATGGCAACGGGAATTAAGGTCACGCCCGTGGATCCCGGGGTCGGAGCCAAAGAGATGCGCAAACTCCATCTCTCCAAGCCCGTTGACGACAAGGAAGAAGCGAAACCGGGAGCGAAAGACACCGACAAACCGATGCCGTAGCGTTCGCCGCGCCAGGGCTTGGTTCTCGTCGGCCACTCGGACACGATTAGGAGCCTTTTGCATAAAGGACCCCGTGCGAGACGACGACGGGGGAAAGGAACGGGCGACGCCCGCTCGTTTTCCGATAACCGCACATATCGTTCCCAAACGCCAGAGCCTTCCTTCCCGTCCCGCGCCTTAGAGCGCGAACTACCAATCCAAGCGCATCGGAAGTCGGTGCCTTGTCGCCTCGTCCGCCAATTCGGAGAACACAGCGAATGCGAACCTCGCGCCGATATCAAGGGGAGAGCCGTAATCCGCGCTATCTCTCCTCCACCGATGCAGGGTCTCAGGGTCCGCTTGCCAAGTCCGGGCGTTCAGTTCTTGAAGGTGCCTCAACAGGGCTACGTTTGAACCCACAACCACCTCAGTCCCGCAGACATCTTCCGTCTTGAAAACGAAACCGAAATCACAAGGTAGCCAAAGACAGACATCGTAGAGGTGTAAGTATCGAGTCTTTGCCTCAGGCTCCGAAACGAGACGGTAGGCGGGATCTTTGGACCAATCTTTGACGTGCTCCTCCGGTCGGCGTAACTGCCGGTGTTCGTCATATGCTGCCCACAGCATCAGGTCGGAGTAGCAATCCCACGTTGGCTTGTCCGTAAAGTACGGTGCTTCCTGCCGTTCGTCCCAGTCCAGCGGCGATGTGAGGTGGTCTGTCAACGCAGCGGTGAGCGATTCCCGCCAAGCCAGTACGGTCGGGCGGATTTGATCCGGGTCGCGGATAACGTCGGGTGGATCGTGCTGCCGAATGACCTGGATTGGCAGGCCCATTTCTCTGGCTGCCTGCTGCGCTACCAACTCCCAGTCACCGGCGTGATAGCGCGTCAATGAGCCCACGTACACGTCTAGTCCCACGCTTCACAGGATCGCACATGGCCGATGAGGTCGTCGATTCGGACATTCTGGGGGGGACTGCAACGTGACTGTGGCCGAAAAACCGGGTCATCGGAAAATGGGAGGCCGTCCCGAAACCTACCGATCATGAAACCGCGCATCCTACTCAGCCCACTCTTCGAAAGGGCTTGATCCAGCTTCGCTTCCCACAACTGGGGCAGCAGACATTTCTCTCATCCCCCATGTTTACAGCGGTGAATTGTCCGAGCATGGTGAGTTGGAATAGTTGGTTGCATTGCGGACAACGGTAACCCCAAGCGCGAGCCAACCAGCGCAGCAGGAACAACAGCGCGATCAGGACAGCCGCGAAAAACCAGCCGATCCCGATGCGGGGCGCGAAGGTACCTGTAATGACGATGGCGCTGGACACGGCGGCGATCCAAGCGAACGTGATCCACGTATCGCGTGGCTGCGGAGCGCGGCTCAAGGCCGCAGAGCAAGCGGAACGCACGGCGGCGTGATAAGATCGTGACCATTGGTGGCCTCTCAACCATGACACCAATTCGCGCGCTCCTGCTTATGGCGCTGGCAGCGCCTTATATCAGCGGACAGGTTGTCCACTCGGTTTGTCAGTTACTCCTGAATCCGGCGGAACACTCGGGCGAGGTCATCCGGCTGCGCGGCGTATTGCTTCAGATCCCCTCGATCGGTACGGTCGTCGCCGACCCGCAGTGCAGGGAGATGCCACGCTTCCACGACGAGAATTGGGAACCGGGTGTCTGGCTAATTGTTGCTCCACCCGCCAACCCGCATCCGCCCGATCTGAATGCGCTGTGGGACCGGGCGAAGCAGGCCACCGCCGCGCGTAATGTGGTACGGGCCACGTTCGAGGGCGTGCTGAAATACTGTCCCGTCCAGAACGTCCTCCCTGACGGCCACTGGGTTTGGCACGGATGTGGCAATGCGGGCTACTATCCGCTCGAACTTGTGGTGCAGACTGCCAGGGACATGACCGTCGAGCCGAATCCCTTTCCTGAAAACGCGTGGGCTCTGCCGCCGAAAGATCCCGCCCTTGGATTGTGGTTGGACACGCGAGCTTTGTTGACAAGGCCGGAAGGGTCCAGTTACTTCGCGGAGCAATGTAAGGATGCACGGTTTCCATACATCACGGGCAAATTGATTTCCGCATCGCCGCAGCGGGACCCCACCAGGCTGGTGCTGGCAATAGCCGACGGCAACACCCCCGATGCCGTCCTGCTCCTGGATGGCCCGCTTCCCGGCCGGGCTCAACCTGGCACGGTCATCACGTTCGGTGGCGTCGCGCAATCTTACACGCCGGATCCGTTTACGCTGACCTTCTCCGTTGACCGTGTGTATGTCAGGGGCTGGGTGGCACAGCCATAACCGCGGAAGCCCGCTATTTGGCAAGACTCTTGCCAGGGATTTCCGCAAGTATCGCCCTATCAGCTACTTACGGATTTCGCTGTGGCAAGGCTCTGGCCACGCCGGGCCGGCCTTCACCGTCCCGCGCGCTCGTTCTTCATCTTGCGAGCCACCAGGAACGCCAACTCCAGGGCCTGCTCGCCGTTCAGACGCGGGTCCACTTCCGACTCGTAAGCCCGCGACAGGTCGGCCTCGCTCGGACCGCCCGATCCGCCCACGCACTCCGTCACGTTCTCGCCGGTGAGTTCCACGTGCAGCCCGCCCAGGCGCTGTCCCATGCGGCTGTGGATGTCGAAGGCCTGCTCCACTTCCGAGTAGATGTCTTCGAAATGGCGTGTCTTGAAACCGCTAGGCGTGGTCCGCGTGTTGCCGTGCATCGGGTCGCAGATCCAGAGCGGCACGCCCCCTTCGGCACACACGGCGTCGATCAACCGCGGCAGCGCATCGCCGATCCGCTTCACCCCCAGGCGGTGGATCAACGTCAGGCGGCCGGGTTGACGATGCGGATCGAGCGCGTCCATCCAACGCATCACCTGCTCGGCGGTGGTATCGGCGCCGACTTTCACGGCCACCGGATTCTCGATGCCGCGCAGGTACTCGATGTGTGCGCCGTCGGGATCGTTGGTGCGCAGCCCCACCCACGGAAAATGCGTGGCCAGGTTGAAGAAGCCTTCGCGGCGCGGAACCTCGCGCGTCTGCGCCGATTCGTACCCCAGGTGCAGGGCTTCGTGACAGGTATAGAAATCGATGCGGTCGGTTTCCCCGGCGCGTATGCCCAGCACGCTCTCCATGAATTGCAGCGACTCGCCGATGGTCTCCATGGTGCGGCGGTATTCGGCGGCGAAGGGCGACTGGCCGGTCCACTCCAGGTCGAAATATTCGGGATGGTGCAGATCGGCGAAACCGCCCTTGATGAGGGCGCGGATGTAGTTCAGAGTGAGCGCCGCGCGCTCGTAACCGCGCAGCAGGAGTTGCGGATCGGGCGTGCGCGCATCGAGAGCGAATTCGGGCCGATTGATGAGGTCGCCGCGGTAGGAGGGCAGGGTGACGCCACCGCGCGTCTCCAGATTGGCGGAGCGCGGCTTGGCATACTGACCGGCGAAGCGCCCAATGCGGATCACCGGACGGCGCGCGCCCACCACCAGCACCAGGCTCATCTGTAGGAGCACTTTGAGCATGTTGGCGATGCGCGACGAAGTGCAGTCCACGAACCGCTCGGCGCAATCGCCACCCTGCAGTACGAAGCGCGTTCCGGTGGCGGCTTCGGCGAGCTGACGGCGAAGCTGCACGATTTCCCAACTGACGGCCAGCGGCGGAAGCTGGCCCAATTCGGCGAGGACGCGGCAGAGCGCGGCCGGGTCGGGATACTCCGGCTGTTGCGCCGCCGGGAAGTTTCGCCAGGATCCGGGCGACCACGGATGCCGATCGACTGTGCCTTCGTGGGCCATGAAATCCCACGGTAGCACACCGTAACGGATTGGCTGGACAAAGCGCCGTATGCAGTGAAGTTCGTGGCGTACGCACTCGTGCGTGCCGCATCGACAATCGTGTCGATGCCCGGCGGAGCGTGCGACGTGGCCGGGCATCCCGAGGAGTCGGGACGCGGCACGCACGAGTGCGCAATGCCACTTACTTTTCCCAATATCGGAAATACTGCGGAATTTGTGGGGCAGGCTGTCAGCCTGCCCCACATCTGGAGTTTCTACATTTTCTCAAGCGGCGGCGGCGCGTACAAGTTGAGCATCCGTGATTCTTGTCTCGAATTCCTTGAGAAGTTCGGGGTGCTGTGTCATCTCCTTGCGTA